>OBAG01000053.1_pt1 | contig 148731 bp, 139 predicted proteins | sample 1517701 | NCBI WGS metagenome assembly OBAG01 (sample SAMN04571702, study PRJEB22368) | human gut metagenome | biome: human gut; material: stool | host: Homo sapiens | place: Luxembourg | collected 2012-09-07 | reverse complement strand
TAAAGTCTTTTATTCCACCGCTTCAAGCGGTGGTTTATTTTTGCTAAAGCTACAATAAAATAACAGCCACAGCAATTTGCTGTGGCTGTTAAACTATCAGTTATGGAACGGTTTACGTTTATTTGCAAGCACTACTTTTACTATTGCAGAATAAATATCCTTTCTGGCATAACTGCAATAGCTGTCGACTACGGACTGTTCTTCGTCCTGCGTTACCGTTACTATTTTTACGGGAACCTGCTCAAGTACCTTTTCGGTAATTATCTTCTTACATTTCTCACAATGGCAGGTATTGAAACGCATAAGCGCATCATCGAGAATTTCATCTATTATGATTCGGTTGATGTCAATGGTAATCTGCCCTGTGCGATGCGCTACAGCCTTTACGGACGTTTTATCCTGCGTCTGCGATAACTCTTCCCATTCTTCCGGAATGTGCAACATAGGGTTATGCCTGGTCGTGTGCGGCTGTTTCGGCGCGGAAGCACCTCGCTTTGACTGCGTATATTTAAGGAGCTTATCCTCTACCGTGGTTTCTGTCCTTGCTTTCTTCTTTTTTTCCTGCTCAGCAGGCGGTAAGAACGGATTGACGCCGGACGGTTTTGCGTTTATCAGATTCATTACCTGTTTTGTCTTGCTTGACTTATATTCTTCTGCCATCAGGCGATGCTCCTTTCGTTATTTTTTAACGGGACGTCTTGCGAGTCGTTTAGCGTCTTTTTTATGCGTATTTTTCATTGGTACACCGGTCGCTTCGTTAATGAGTTTTCTGTACTCGGCTGTAGCTTTGGAACGGGGAGCATACTCCATTATTGATATTCCGTGTGCAGGAGCTTCTGCAAGGGAAACGTTTGTGCTTATCCTTGAGCTGAGTATCTTCGTGCCGAGCTGTTCGGCTATCATTCCTGCAAGCTCTTCGACTTCCTTTGTCAGAACAAGGCGGGGATTGTATTTATTAAGCAATATTCCGGTAATCTCAAGGTCTTTGTTGTAATATTTCTTTACCGCAAAAATCGTTTCTTTAAGCTGAGCTATACCCTGCAGGCTCAGAATTTCCGCTATCATCGGAATAATAAGCTTGTCAGCCGCCGTATATGCGTTTATAGTAAGGATAGACAGCGCAGGAGGGGTGTCTATCATTATGTAATCATAGTCATCCATTACATCTGTCAGAGCCTCTCTGAGAATGTATTCACGCCCTACACCGGTAAGTTCCAGTTCACAGCCCGACAGCAGAATATTCGCAGGTATAACATCGCAGTTGTCAGTACTCTGTATTGCTTCCTTAACGGTACAGTTGCCCTTGAAAACATCATACATGGTATAACTTTCCTCTGAGTCGGCACCTAAGCTGAAGCTCAGGTTTCCCTGCGGGTCAAGGTCTATTGCAAGAACGTTTTTCCCGCTTTCGGTAAGACCTCCGCAGAATGCGGAACAGGTCGTAGTCTTGCCAACTCCGCCTTTCTGATTTGTTATAGCTATAACGACTGCCATACGGTATATCCTCTCTTTGATTTATCCGGTTAAATTTTTGTATTTCAAATTATTTACATATAAAAACAGTCATACCCGCCAAAAAAGCGGGTATGAATATTTGATTTAATTACAGAGTGTGCTGAAGATCCGCAATCTGTGAATCTTCGGGCTGATAAATGTGGTAGTTTGCCTTACCGTTCTTCTTTACGAAGTACATAGCTTCATCGGCAGCCGCAACAATCTTGTCGCTGTCATCGCCATGTTCGGGGAAGAATGCAATACCGATACTTGCCTTGACATTTATCGAAACATTGGCAAGCTCTGAATGATAGCCTTCATAAAGCTCATCAATAAGGTCAAGCGACAGGCTTTCGATTTCTTCTATCTGCTTGGGATCGGTAATACAGAGTACAAACTCATCGCCGCCGAAACGTCCGGCAAATCCGCTACCCTTTACACGCTGTTTGATACAGCCGGCAACATACTTGATAACTTCGTCGCCTACCGAGTGTCCGAAACGGTCGTTGATAAACTTGAAGTCGTCTACATCTATAAAGAGTACCGCAACCTTTGCGTGTGCGCTACGCTCAATCTCACTCTTGAGCTCACGCTCAAATGTACTTCTGTTGTAAAGCTGTGACAAGAAATCATAACTTGCACGCTCGGAAAGCTGAAGTTCAAGCTTCTTTTCGCTGTCTATATCAGTTACGACACCGATAACACGGAGCGGTTCGCCAAGACGATCGGTAACGCAGAGCGCACGCACCGAGAACCAAAGCAGACTGCCGTTCTTGGTGGTAATCTGGTATTCACCGCTGTGACCTGTTCTGTTCTTGAGCAGGACGCTGATATCACGCTTGTAAATCTCTGCGTACTCCTCGCTCATAAGCTTATCAAGGAACTTACCGTTTGCAAGTTGTGCTTCCTTCGGGTCGATATCGAACTTCTCTCTGAAGTTATCTGAGATATACATCGACTCCTTGTGGAAATCCCACTCAAACAGCATATTGTCCGAAATGTCTGATATTGTTCTGTGTAATTCTTCCGACATGCTTACGTCATCAAGCATATTATTGAACAGCTCGGAAATATCCTTGAACTCGTTGTGAGCCTTAATTTCAAGACGCTTTTCACGGTCGCCTTCCTGAATCTCACGCGCAACGGCAACCATCTTGTTCATCGGGTTTACTATAGACTTGGTAATGAGTATACCGAGCAAAGCGCATATAATGGCAAGTAACGCCATCGAACCTACAGATATCGCAACCGGTACCATTATCTGAGACATTGACACATTACCGGGATATACACTGACCCACTTCCAGCCGGCGGTTGTCGGACCTGAGAAATAGTTATAGCAGCCAAGCGACGAACCTGCATTGTAATCAATGTTTTCGTCCTTCTTTACGGGCTTGATCATTGATCTGTAGATATCACACATACCGCTGTCTGAAATATCGTCGATTTTCTGTACTGTGGTTCCGTTGTAATTAAGTACACAGCCGTTACTGTCGGATACTGTAAGATATCCCTTTCCTTCGCCGTATGTGGAATGTGAAAGTATTTCAGTCAGGTGGCTCAGGTCAATGACTTCAATCGCATAACCGTCTTTGATATTAAGACCGTCCTTGTCTATACTTTTTGCAACAAAAAACACGTCTGTACCGTAATCTTCGTTGTTCATATAGATATTGGATATTTTTACATTTCCCTCCGGAAGATCCTCAATCTCTTCAAAACCGAAGAAGCTTTCCTTCATGCCCTGTACGTCGTCATATTCATACACTATATTACCGGAAGTATCTGTGATGACTACGTTCTTGAAACCACTGTTTCTGGTTTCGATATTCTCCGAAAGCAACGACAGATTTGACTTTGCGTCGTCGCCCTGGCCGCTCTGTGCAAGAGTGCCCGCCGAATTGCTGAACGAAAGGTAAACAACATCGGATATACATTCGTTGAGATACTGGTTTATTATCTCCTTTTGCGCTGCGCCTGCCGCTCTTGCAAACTGGCTAACCGAATTTGCGGCAAAGCCCGTCATGCTGAAATATCCGACAATGCCGACTATCAGCATCGGTATAACCGCAAATGCGGTAGTAAGTATGCGTAAAGTCGTTTTGATTTTAAATGACTGCATATTGTGTAACCTCCGAAGCCCTTATTTAAAACATATCGCGTTTTTCACGCGATTTCTGCAGCATTTCAAACTGCAATTTGTAAATATATCTGGAAATGATTTCTTCCTGCGAATGGGAAACGCCGATAAACCGGCAACCGTAACCCGTATCCGCTTCCTGAGATCCTATCGCCTGTTCTCTCAGCACCTCTGCGTTAAGCTCAAGGCGTGTGCCGGACAGATTGACCAGCAACAGCAGTTTATCGCCCTTTGCAAAACGTCTGCGTATATCGGTGCAGATGAAGAACACTCCTCCGACATTGATATCCTTGATATAAATCTCGGCAGGCGGCTCAAGCGGAGTAGGCTTATCATCACCCTCCTGAGTTCTCAGTGTGATAAATGCTCTCTCGTTTGTCTTTATCTTGAAATAACGTCTGCGTTCTTCAAGCAGTTCTGCCTTATCCGGTCTTAATACAATGTTCATCTGTCTGTCTGTCGACACAGAGATGTTGGTCTTATATCTGTATCTGTCGCCGTCCCGCATACGGGCAATGACATAGACATACTCCGATGTATCTATTTCCGGGAGCCGACGTCCTTTTATCATAAGCATATTGTCGATAATATTATCGTTCATATCGTACATTATGGGAAAGTCAAAGTTGTTTTCCGTATAGAACAGTCTTTCGCCGTCAAGCGAAGTTATCTCAAAAGAAGTGAACTCTTCTTTCTTGTAGCTCAAAAACACAGCTCCCCCTTTCAAAGACACACGGGGAAATTGGCATAAACTGCCGTACCCAACACGCCTATAATATCATTTAACATTAAGTATACAATAAAATAGCCAATAAATCAAGTTAAATCATCGGTTTTTTCGTCGACTTTTAAAAATTCTGCGAATTGTTTAAAAAATGCGGATCGTTTTTATACATTTTAATTAAGAAAAGTTCGTTGACTTTTGTAAGGCGGCTATAATATAATTAGTATAAGCAGAAGTTTGTCTTAAGGGGGGTGCGGGTACGCAGAATTTTTTTCACGCCGATACAAAAGGATACCGCGAAGCGTGCAGAAAAGCCAGCACGGCAATAGGAGCGGTACTCGCCCTGCCGGCACTTCTCAGCCTTATGTCGCTGATTCTTCAGACAAGAAACTGGCGCACAGAAAATTTTGTCGCTGTAAGACTTCTGATACCTGCGGTATGCGTTACAGTATGGCTTTTTCTGAGCCTTATAATATTTCTCGTATGCGAAACTAGAGCACGTCATATAACCCGCAGCACCTACTTTGAAATTCAGAAAAGCGCAGCTGTATACAGCAGGTACGCAGGCCGTATATTTGCCGACACCGGCGGCGTTGAACGCAAGCTCTGGGTCATACCCTATGACGGATTGAAACTTTTCGTAAAAAACGGAAGACTTACTTTTACGGGGAAGATAAGATATTATGAGGGCAGCAGTGACAGGCTCACATATCATATAAGACGCGGAGCGCCGGAATTTGACAACTGGTGGTTCAACGATAACGGGTTTACCGAGGTAAAGTCAGTTACGCTACCGTCGTGCTTTACCGCACAGAAAACAATATTCAGGCACTGTCGCATAGCGGCGCAGAGATATATTAAGTGCCGTGACAGGAAAAAGCAGATGCAAAGCCGTCCCGTACCACGTCCTAAAATGATTTACAGGCAAAGGAAAAGAAGTTCATACGGCGAGCTTCCGACATTCGACAGGAAGTGGTAAAAAGGGTGCCATTGTGCAGTCTGACGAAAAAATACAGCTGTTACATATCAAACACCCACGCTTTTATTAAATAAGTACAAAAAATCAACAGAATTTTCCTTTTAGCCTTGCAAAAAATCTTAAAATGTTGTATAATATACAATTGAGTTGGTGGCATTAAAGCTAAAAAATGTTAAAATAGTGCCAAAACTCGTGTAATTTTTACATAGTTAAAATTACTTTTCTATATATTGTAACGGTGCTACTGAAACGCACAAAATACAGAACCTGTTAAAGTCATTAACAGTCAGGAAAGACCTCAGCCTGAAAAGGAGGATATATGGCACTTTTCAACACAAACGCTTTCCGCATAACCGAGCAGGGACTTTCGGTAATGTGGCAGAAGCAGCAGATAATTGCACAGAACATAGCCAATCAGGATACCCCCGGTTATAACTGTAAGTATCTTGACTTTTATGCTGTTCTCAAAGACAGAATGGAAAACACCAGCGTTATCGGCGGTAAGGCTAAGGATGGCTCAAAGCAGGTAGAGCTTGCAACGAGAGTGTACGAGGACGACGACACAAACACTCAGCCGGACGGTAATAACGTAGATGTTGACTCACAGTCAAACGAACTTGCAAAGGTACAGTTACAGTATCAGGCGCTCAAAAACCAGATGAACGGTGAGTTCACCAGACTGCGCTCGGCAATGAAAACGTAATTTTAGGCAATACCGCACAATTAACGGCTATCGCCTTAAAGCAGACACTTTAAAATAATGGATTATATACAGTGAAACGGATTTCAACGCTTTTTTGACATACAGAAAGGAGTTTTTTGCATGGCGTTTTTAAGCTCGCTTAATATAGCCGCATCGGGAATGGCAGCGGAAAGACTGCGTCTTGATGTAATTTCGCAGAATGTTGCGAACGCAAAAACCACCAGAACGGAGGACGGTACGCCGTACAGAAGGCAGGTCGTACTGTTCAGCGAAAACAAGGGTTTCAACTCTGTGCTTGAGGAAACAATAGCAAAGAGGAAAGAAAAAATAGCAGGGGGAGTGCCTGCGAATACTGTTTCTGCGACTAAAAACAAGGGTGTGCTTGTAACTGAGATAGTCGAGGACGAAACACCGCTTACACCCGTGTACGGCCCGACCCACCCCGACGCAGACGAAAACGGATATTACTATCTGCCGAACGTTGACGTAGCGGAGGAGCAGATGGACGCTATGGCGGCTACCCGCTCGTATGAAGCCAACCTCGCTGTGCTGAACGCCGTCAAATCAATGGCGCAGACAGCACTCAGCATAGGAAATAACTAAGACAGCCGAAAGGAACTGATATAGATGTTTATAGTACCGCTTACAAGCAATATCGCCCCTATGGAAACGATAAGTCAGAAAAAGCAGACTGAAGATAAAACCGAAGGCGACGCTACATTCTTTGATATCTTCGAGTCGCTTGTAAATAACGTCAAGGAAACCGACGCACAGGTTCAGCAGGATTCGATCGACCTTATGCTCGGCGATGTCGACGACCTTGCTCAGATACAGGTCAATCTCGAAAAGGCGGCTACCGCTGTGGATCTGCTTGTTACTGTCAAGAACAAGGCTGTCGACGCATACAACGAGATAATGCGTATGACTGTTTAATCCGATTATCAGGGAAGGATACATATATAGATGAAGGATAAGCTCTCCGCATTCTGGAACGGGTTCAAGGATAAATGGAGCTCGCTGGCGAAAAATCTGCGGATATTCATAATAACGGCAATATCGGTAGTCATAGTTGCCGCAATAGTACTTGCAATAGTACTCAATCAAAAAGGTTACACAGCAATTTATACGGGACTTGACAGCGAAGAAAGCTCGCAGGTCGTTTCGGCAATAAACGAACTTGGAATAACGGACGTAAAAATGGGTACGGACGGCAGTATCTCTGTACCGAGCGACCAGGCGGATAATGTCAGAATGCAGCTGAGCATTCAGGGTTACCCGAAATCCACATTCAACTTTGACGTATGGAACAGCGGCATAGGTATATGGTCGACCGACACCGAAAAGAAGGTACTCCAGATACAGCAGTTACAGACGCACATAATGAAGGCTATCAATACGATAAGTGCAGTCAAGGATTCGTATGTAATTATAACGATGCCCGAAAACAACAATTACGTCATTTCGACAAACAGCGAAGAACCCAGAGTAAGCGTCAAACTCGATCTGAAGAAGGACACACAGCTTACAAGCGACCAGGTTGAGGGTATCTATGCACTGGTTCTCAATTCACTGCCCGGACTTGAACGTGACAATATTTCGATACTTGATACAGACGGCAAGCTTCTGACAGGCGAAAACACGACCGTTGAGGAAGACGTGCTGTACCAGTCACGGCTGAACTTCCAGGAGCAGATGCAGAACCTGCTGAAAAGTCAGCTCAACGACACGCTCAAAAAGCTGTACAAGGACTATACGATAAACGTAAACGTAACGCTCAATTACGATAACTCAAAGTCGGAATACACAATCTACACCCCGTCAATAGCAAAGGACGGTACATCGGGCGGTATGATAGAAAGCTCCACAAAGAACGAGGGCTGGGGCGGTATCGGCTCGCTGTCCGGAGTTGTAGGCACAACAAGCAACAGCGACATCTCACCGAACTATCCGACTATCACGGGCGACGACGATAACCAATATTACTATCAGAACAGCATTACCGTAAAGCGTCTTGTAAACACCGAGATAAGACAGCTTGAAAAGAACGGCTATTCGGTAGATAAAATAACGGCGGCTGTAACTGTAGATCAGATCAATATGCTTGAAGCGGACAAGGAACAGCTCCGTGAAGTAATCGCATTCGCAATCGGCGCAGACGTTGCAAATGTCACGGTTGCAAACTACCCGTTCGTTATAAACGGAAACAACGGCACAAACGGCAACGGCAATACGATAAACAAAGGCGGAAGCGTTGACTGGACAGTTTACATTATCATTCTGCTCGGACTTCTGGTTGTTGCGCTTCTCATTGTCGCTATACTTACAAGCAACGCAAAGAAGAAAAAGCGTGCAAGAGCTAAGGCAAAAGCGGCTGCGGCACAGGCAGCGGCGGCACAGGCGGCTCAGGAATCGGCGGCGCTCAGCTTCGAGCCTCAGCCACAGCCGGACGAAGAATTCAATATTCAGCACCTTGACGACTATGACGACGAGTCAAAGAGTGCAGTTCTCAAGAAGGAAATCAAAGATTTCTCACGCACAAATCCCGATGTCGTTGCCCAGCTCATACGCTCTATGATGAAAAGCGGCGAATGATATCGACAGCATAAAGGAAGGATATATATGGAGGCACTTACCAGCGCACAAAAGGCGGCGATAATTATAAGCTCTATCGGTACGGAAAATGCGTCCGAGGTATTCAAGCACTTTTCCGACGAGGAAGTAGAACAGATAACGCTTGAAATAGCAAGAATGAACTACTACCCCATGGAAGTAGTAGACAGCGTTCTCAATGAGTTCTATGAGCTTTGCCTTACTCAGAAGGTAATATCCGAGGGCGGTGTGGAATATGCCCGTGACATACTTGAAAAGGCATTCGGTCCGCAGACGGCACAGGCGCTGTTTGAAAAGATAACAAAGCAGTTCCAGACAAAAGCGTTCGCATTTGTCCGCAAGGCAGACTATAAGAATCTGCTGGCAATGGTGCAGAACGAGCATCCGCAGACTATAGCACTGATACTTTCTTATGCAAGGAGTGATCAGGCATCGGCAATTTTAAGCGAGCTGCCCAAAAAAACAAGGATAGATGTAGTCGAGCGTATGGCTAAGATGGACAGGGCATCGCCCGATGTCGTAAAGTCTATAGAGCGCACGCTTGAAAAGAAGTTTGATAACCTTGTTACAGCCGACAGCACAGAGGTCGGCGGTATAGATTATGTTGCGGAGGTCATGAACAACGTAGACCGTGCAACGGAGAAGTACATATTCGACGAGCTGACGCTCAGAGATCCGAAGCTTGCAGACGATATACGTTCAAAGATGTTCGTATTCGAGGATATAGTTACCCTCGACAATATGGCAATACAGGCGTTCATTCCTGAGGTCGATTCAAAGGATCTTGCCGTTGCAATCAAGGGTTCGACACCCGAAGTTGCGGAGTGCATCTATGCAAATATGTCTACCCGTATGCGTGAAAGCGTACAGACAGACGTTGAATATCTTCACAATGTCCGTATGCGTGATGTTGAAGATGCTCAACAGAGAATCGTGTCTATCATACGCAGACTTGAGGACGAGGGCACGCTCATCATCTCCAAGGGCGGCAAGGAAGACGAAATTATCGCATAATACGAAAGCGAGGAATATATTTTGGCAGGCGTATTCAAAGCAGGAAGGGGTTATTATTACCCTGTTCAGCCAACAACCGATACTGTCGTAATTGACAACTCAATAAAGGTTAAGCCTGTCGCACCGCAGATCTCGCAGATCTCGCAGATCCCGCAGGGCGCCGCAGAGCCTGATGCCGATGCGGACAACACAGAAATCATCGATCAGATCTCGGAGAGGCACCGGCAGGAACTGGAGCAGGAAAAAGAAAAGATAACAGGTTTTTATCGTGCCGAGGGTGAAAGGGCGCTTGCCGAAGCCCGTGAAAAGGCACAGAAAATACTAAGCGATACCGAAAAGCAGGCGCAGGACTATGCGGCTAAGGCAAAGGCGCAGGCGGAGGCTATATTTGAACAGAGTAAGGCTGACGGTTTTGCAAAAGGTCACGAGGACGGTTATGCCGCAGGGCTTGACAAATGCCGAGATATGCTTGCAGAGCTCAAAAGGCTCAGCGAACAGATGGTAAGCGACAAGGCAGAACTTTTTGACAGCTACGAGGTCGAGATATTCGACACGGTAATGGAAATAGTAAACCGCATAACGCTGAACTCACTCGGTCAGAAGGACAAGGCGGTTATCAAAAAGACCATAAAAGAAGCGGGAAAGAGTTTCCGTGGCAGTGAATATGTAAAGCTGACCTTATCAAAGACCGATGTCAGCGAAGAAATGGCGGCAGATACCGACTATTTCAAAAAGCTGTTCAACAATGTGAAGAATGTAGAAGTAGAGGTGCTTAAAGACGCACCGAGCGGTACAGTTATTATAGATAACGGCAGTGAAATTACCGATGCAGGCATACAGACGCAACTCAAAATGATCGAGGAGCTTGGCAGAGGAAAATACCGCAGAGCGCCGTCAAGGAAAAAGGCTGAGAAGCAGGAGGAACCTGCGGCGCAGGCAGAACCCGACGATAACGGCGGCGAAGAACAAAGCGAATAACTCCCTTATTTGAAAGGACTTTAACATGGATCTCGGCGGATTTCTGACAGAACTCAGAGCTACCGATACATATAAGTATCTGGGTAAAATTGAAAAGATAGTCGGAATGACGATCGAGGCAAGCGGTCCGCTGTGCAGTATAGGCGATGTGTGCCGTATCTACACAAAGGATATGAAGTCGCATATCCCTGCCGAAGTGGTGGGATTCAACGAGCATAAGGTACTGCTTATGCCGTATACCGACCTTGAGGGCATAGGACCCGGCAGTATAGTTGACAATACCGGCGACAAGCTGAATGTAAGGGTCAGCAACAAGCTTGTTGGAAGAATAATAGACGCACTGGGAAATCCGCTTGACGGCGGCGACCCGGTGGAATATACAGATTCGATACCGATAGCGGGCGTACCGGTAAATCCGCTGACACGCCCGAAAATACACGAGCCGATAGAGCTTGGCGTAAAGGCGATCGACGGACTTCTTACAATGGGTAAGGGGCAAAGAATGGGTATCTTTGCAGGCTCAGGCGTAGGCAAGTCAACTCTTATGGGTATGATTGCCCGAAAAGTTAAGGCTGACCTCAATGTCATAGCGCTTGTAGGCGAGCGTGGCAGAGAGGTAAGAGAATTTATAGAAAACGACCTCGGAGAAGAGGGCATGGCAAGGTCGGTCGTTGTTGTCGCAACATCTGATCAGCCTGCGATGATGAGAAATAAATGTCCTATGACGGCTACAGCCATAGCGGAATATTTCTGCTCGCAGGGAAAGGACGTACTGCTGATGATGGATAATCTTACACGTTTTGCGATGGCACAGCGTGAGATAGGTCTTTCAACAGGCGAGCCTCCCGTTGCAAGAGGCTATACCCCGTCAATATACGCCGCAATGCCGAAACTGCTCGAAAGGGCAGGCAACTTTGAAAAGGGAAGTATAACCGGAATTTATGCGGTTCTTGTTGAGGGCGACGATACAAACGAGCCTATATCGGATACCGTAAGAGGTATAATTGACGGACATATAGTTCTGAGCCGTAAGATAGCGGCGCAGAACCATTATCCTGCAATTGACATACTGCCGAGCATCTCACGTCTTATGTCGGCGATAGCTGATCCGGAGCATAAAAAGGCGGCAGGAAAGCTGAGAAATCTGCTTGCGCTTTACAACAACAACGCAGACCTTATCTCGATAGGAGCGTACAAAAAAGGTACAAACCCGGCTCTTGACGAGGCAATAAAGAAGATAGACAAGATAAACGATTTTCTGATGCAGAGAATGTATGAATCGTTCTCAATGGAGGATACCATAAAGCTGTTAAAGGCGGCAGTTTCCTGATATTAATGCGATATGAAGAAGTTTAATTTTACATTGCAGTCGCTGAAAAAGTACAACGATCAGGTGCTTGACAGCGAGAAATCAATACTCGGCAGACTAAGGGCGGAGCTTGCAGAAATGCAAAGCGAGCTTGACGCAAAGACGGCTGAGTACGAACAAAGCATTGACAAGCTGAACGAGCTTGTGCGGGGCGGTACTACCGCTATGAGATTGTCGCTGCATAAGAAATATGTTTCCTCTCTGCAACAGGATATATATCGTATAAAAGCGCATATGGCGCAAAAACGAAAAGAAATTGAGAATCAGTTGCAGAAAGTGATTGACGCTACAAAAGAGGTTTCAAAGCTCGAAAAGCTGGAAGAAAAACAGCTCGAAGAGTACAGATATGCCGCTCAGAAAGAGCAGGAGCAGATCATCGAGGAGTTCGTTACAAACGGCTCTTCAAACGGCGGTACAACTCAGTAAATTGTTGACATATCTCTTGAAATGTGTTACAATACAAGGTGGAAAGCTGTGCAATTTTCATAAAATTTAACGGTTTAAACCTGTTAAATATATAAAAGTTGTTAAAAAGCATATATTGTTTTTGACAATGAATAGCGCTGAAAGGGGGTGAGATATGATGAATGGAACAGCAGTATTGCCTGCAAACGTCGTTATGGCGCTTGCAGGCAATGCCGCCACAATCTCAACAGGTAATGTACAAAACGGCTCAGCAAATGGTACTGCCGGAGGTTTCTCCGATACGCTCGGTGCTATGGTAACAAGCGGTCAGCAAATCAATATGAACTCGGCGACCCGTATGAGCGCCGAGAATACAGCAATCATGACCGGCGATTTACTGGGCAAACTTGCCGAACTTGAACAGAGTGCCGAGGAGCTAAAAGAACTTCTGAAAACAGCCGAGCTTGCAGGATATCTGCAAGGCGGTACGATGCAGTTTTATGCTGATGCAATGCAGACGGACAACAGCGAGCTTATGCAGATTATGCCCGGTCTTGAGGTTAGCGATCCGATAGGCGATGTATTATCGGAAGAAGGCACTTTCAGCAAAGTTTCAGCCGGAAATGACGTTAATACGGCTCTCGGTTTACAAAACGGAGAGATTTCCGCCGTAAATGATTTTGCAAGCGAAATTCAGATGATTAACGACGAATCTGCGGATACTGTAAACCGGACAAACGTCGATGCTAAAATCGCTTCAGACAGCATTGACAGCGAAAATGCTGTGACTGTAACAGCTGACAAATCAGACGCTTTTGCAAGCGTGGCTGTCGGAAATGCCGGAAAGTCTTCAGATGCGGATAATATACGTTCAAAGGCGGATACGACTTTTACCGAAAAGACCGATTTTGTCGAGAAGATGGACTTTATCGGGAAAACAGATATCACCGTGAAAACAGGCAGGCAGGAAACATCCGGTATAAAAACAGATAGTCATGAGGCTGTAAAGGCTGAATTTACGGTAACGTCATACGAAAAATACGGCGACAACAACGTAAAGCAGGATATGCAGACACAGGATGACAATGCTCCGAGAATTGCATTTACCAAGCGAAGCATCGAAAGCAAGAGCGATGAGCTTAGAGCGATAACCAAGGGAAACGAGGTCACAAAGTCTGACAGCGACCTTGAAGCAGAGCAGAAGGTCACCGACAAGAATGCGGTAAGCGATATGCTTGCAAAGGGCAGTGATGTATTTGCAAGAACAGAAAGCCGTTATGACGAAAACAGGCAGGAAATCCGCACGGTCAGAGTACCGATAAGCGATATGGCTGAGTTTGTGAGCGAACACGCACCTAAGGCAAACGGCAGAAGTACGCTTACAGTTGTGCTTACACCCGAAACTTTGGGTAAAATAACGGTTCGTATGGCAAACGAAAGCGGAAAGCTCACAGTTGAGATACTGACGGAAACTCAGGCGGCGAAGGAGCTTTTACAGGCAAAGTCCGAGCAGCTTGCGTATGCGCTGAAGAATGACGATGTGGAGCTTACCTCGTACAAGGTGGAAACCTCGCATGCGGAATTATTCCAGAGAGATTTTGACGGCAGCAGTAAGAACCCTTACAGACAGCAGTCGCACGGTCAGCAGAAGAATGACACGGACGATTTTGAGGATCTGTTGGGGGAGATTCAGGCGATGGGCTGATAGAAATATCGGCAGGACTTACACGAAAGGATAACAGATGGCAGATTTATCAAGTCTTCAGAGTGTACAGTCAAATCACGAAAAGTACAAGGACCTTTTCAAGAATTCGGGCAAGAACGATACGATAAGCACAGATACGTTCTTCAGTCTGCTTATGGCGGAAATGAGCAACCAGGATCCGCTTGAGCCTACTTCAAATACCGAGTTCGTGTCGCAGATGGCACAGTTCACGGCATTACAGGCACAGCAGGACAATCTGAAGTACAGTATGTCAAACTATGCGGCAGGTCTTGTAGGAAAGACGCTTACAATGAATGCGCAGAGCGACGACGGAACGCTTTTATCGGGCGTATGCACCGGAGTGAACATCAGCGGAAGCGATGTTAAGGTAGTAGTTGACGGTAAGCAGTACGATTTATCGGCGGTAAAGGCGATAAGCGATACGGTAAGCAAGAGTACGTTACACACGATGACCGAGGCACTGGGATATGTGGGCAAGGAAGTAACGGTAAAGGTACTCGGCGACGACGGCAAATTCTACTATGCAAAAGGCAAGGTCGAGTCGGCAGAAATGCAGGACGGCGACGCTAAGATCGTGATAGACAATTATCTCTACTCTATTGATGAGATAGTACACGTCAGCGAGGGTACGGGAAGTACGGCTGACAAAAACACGGAAGCTCCGGCAGGAAACGCCGAGGGCAACAAGTAAATATAAAGGCGGCAGTGTTATGTTGATAAATGAACTCAAGCTGCGGAATCTGCAGATTTCGACAGGCAACGTTAACACCGCAAAAGCAGGGAATGCTGAAAAGGCCGCACAACAGTCGGGAGGAACATTTGCGCAGGCTTTACAAAGCGAGCTTGACGCAAGAAACTCGGCGGTAGGCTTTTCAAAACACGCAATGAAGCGTATAGAAAGCAGAAATATCGAAATACTTGACTCGGATATGCTGCAAAGACTTAATGACGGCATTGAGATAGCCGCAGAAAAGGGCAGTAACGAAACACTGGTACTCGTAGACAAGACTGCTTTTGTGGTGAGTGTGAAAAACCGCACGGTAATCACAACTATGTCACAGGAAGATTTAAAAGGAAATATTTTTACGAACATCGACTCGACCGTAATTATGTAATACCGGACCGAAAGGAAGTATTCCTTACCCCGAATGACAGACGGGTAAGAACGGTCGGCACGATGGAGAAAGGAACAGATCATGGTTAGATCTTTATTCTCGGGCGTGTCAGGATTAAAGACACATCAGCAGAAGATGGACGTTATAGGTAACAACATTGCAAACGTCAACACTACAGGCTTCAAGACAAGCGTAACTACCTTCCAGGAGGTATATTACCAGACTAAGAAGAACGGCTCGGCAGGTTCTAACCTCCAGGGTGGTGTAAACCCCTCTCAGGTAGGTTACGGCACTAAGCTTGGCGCTATCGGACAGGTAATGGGACAGTCAGGCTTCACTTATTCCGACAGCGTTTATGACTGTGCTTTATCGGGCGACGGATTTTTCCAGGTAATGGACGAAGCCGGCAACATCTTCTACTCAAGAGCAGGCGTATTCAACGTTGATAACGCAGGTAACCTTGTTGACTCAAACGGTAATATGGTACTCGGTGTAAGCGGTGACGCAACAGGCGTTGACGCATCTTCAAACAGAATTACATTCGTAGTTCCCGAAGTGCTTGACAACGAAGCCAGCTACTCAAAGACAATTACATACAAGGGCGGTACATATCCGCTTACAGTATCGGCAGATACAGCGACTCCGGACGGCAACATATCGGTAGGCTTTACGGTAGGCAACAGCGATTACGCTTATATGAGCGGAAACAAGCTGGTTGTACAGCTTAACGAAAAGAATGATTATACAAACCTCAACGATCTTGAGGACGCTGTGACCCGTGCGTGCGAAAACGGCGGTGTAAGCATCGAAGGCGTACTTCCGCTCCACTTTGAGCTTGATACTATACCTCCTGCGGCAGACATTCCTGCAACGACAGCTACAAACACAATGAAGCTGGACGACGGAACAACAAAGGCTTCTCTTACATTTACGACAGTAAACGCAGGGGAATACGCAAACAACTACACGATTAACTTAAGATATTCCAAGAATGCCGCAGAAACTACCGCAAAGTGGTCTGACAACGGTCTTACGATAAGCGTTCATCCCGGAGCAACGGTTGCTGACATACAGGCGGCTGTAGACAAGGCGGCAGGCGGTAACGAAAAATATCAGATGAAGGTTACTAGCGCTGACTGGGACGCTGCAAACGGCGCACTTGAAACGCTTCTTGCAACAGACGGCAAGGTTGGTCTTGCAGGTGGCTCGAACAACTTCTTCTCTGATATGGTCGAGCTTCTGGGCAATATCAAGATGACAGACGGACGTGTTGCGGCTACGCAGACGGTCAAGGATCTTGACAGTGTATATATCAACGAGGACGGCACTATCTACGGTGTACACAGCGTACACGGTATCATAATGCTCGGCAGAATTGATATTGTTACATTCGATAACCCCAACGGTCTTGAGCAGGTGGGAAGCTCCTACTGGAGAGAAACTCTTTCATCGGGTCAGCCTCAGGTAAACATTGCAGGCGAGAACGGTTCTGCTTCTGTAGTATCGGGTGCGCTCGAAATGTCTAACGTTGACTTGTCGCAGGAATTCTCCGATATGATCATCACGCAGAGAGGCTTCCAGGCGAACTCAAGAATCATCACCACTTCGGACACGATGCTCGAAGAAATAGTAAACCTCAAGCGCTAACGGCGGCGTGCCGCCGCAGGCAATTCCGCCGTTCTAAAGGTTTGACAGCGGCGTAACTTTCGTTACCTGCGGAGCGGCAATGTGACGTTGCGGCTGTGAGCCGCAGCAAATTCCGCCTTTGAAAATGTTGCGGTTTGGCGGCGGATAGCAAAACGGCGGGGTTCCGTTGTTGATGTAAATTACAACTTTGGTTTCATTGCAAAGCTAACAGAGCGTTCATCAAAAGCCAAGAGTTTGGCGGAAATTGCAGGTTTCTGCGATATAAATTCAAGCTTATAAGGGCAGGCGGAGCGTCAGCTCCGCCGCAATGCCCGTTATATTATGCCTGAACGGTTATGATAAACGGCTGTTTCCGGACATTCGACAGGCGGAATCAATTACAATGCGGACGATACCGCAAAGGAAGGAAATATATGATAATACTTACAAAGCTCAACGGGGAAAAGTTTATGCTTAATCCCGATCTTATCGAAATAGTAACGGAAAACCCCGACACGGTAATTACCACGAGTACGGGTCATTCATACATAGTTGAGCAGTCGATGAACGAAATACTTTCTCTCATCAAGGAATACAGGCTGTCTGTAAGACGTCAGCGTCTCGAGAGAGGGATATAAATTGTGAATATTACAGCCACCGGCTGTGTTATATAAACCTTTACAGGAGGAAATTGTTTTGAATATTACGATCATCATAGGCTGGATAGCATCATTCGGTCTGGTTATATTCGGTATATTTAACGGCGGTCAGCTTGACTGGTTCATAGATGTACCTTCGCTTGCTATCACAGTCGGCGGTACTATCGGCTGTCTTATCGGTTCATTCCCACTCTCATACCTTAAAAATCTGCCGAAATATCTGAAGCTGGCGTTGTTCCCGAAGAAATTCAATCCGCATAGCTACATAGATCAGATTGTTGAATTTGCAAAGATCGCCAGAACAAAGGGTCTTATCTCCCTTGAAGACAGTGCAAACAAGTGCGACGATCCTTTCCTCAAGGAAAGTCTTATGCTGATAGTTGACGCAAACGACCTTGATAAAGTAAGAAGTATGCTTGACGACGCAATAGACTTTATGTGCGAGCGTCACGAAAGAGGCAGACTTTTCTTTGAAAAAGGTATGTCGGTATTCCCCGCATTCGGAATGCTCGGTACTCTTGTCGGACTTGTAAATATGCTTAAAGGTATGGGTGAAGACTCAAGCAACCTGTCAAGCGGTATGGCGGTTGCGCTTATTACAACGTTCTACGGCTCACTATTCTCAAACGTACTGTTTGCGCCGATTGCATCGTCGCTGAAAAACAGCCATGAGCAGGAGCTTTTATGTATGCAGATAATAGAAGAAGGCGTACTTTCGATTGCGGCAGGCTCCAATCCAAGACTTATTCAGGAAAAGCTCGAATTCATGCTTGCCCAGACAGATATAAAAAAGAAGGAAAGCAAGTAAATTAACTGTTGAAAAATAACCGTAAATATGTTAAAATATATTGGTTACGCTAATTGCAGAAAGGCGGTGGAGAAATGGCAAAAAGAAGATCCGGAGGCGGAGGAGAAGAAAAGGGCAACTGGCTTGACACCTATGCCGATATGGTTACGCTTCTGCTGTGCTTTTTCGTATTGCTGTATTCTGCATCATCGGTAGATGAAACAAAGTGGCAGTACATATATCAGTCGTTTACTTCAAGCGGTACTTATGTAAACCCGTTTGTAATGGACGAACAGCCTAAAAATAATGCCGCAGATACAAACGGCAACGCCGAATCGCCTCCGAACACTCAGAACGGCGGCACTACAAGCGAACAGACAGAGGGCCTTCCCTCCGATTTCAACCAGCTTTACAGCTTTTTAAAGACAACAACGGAAAAGAACGATCTTGGTCAGTATGTCTATATTGAACAGACACCGACAAGAATCTTTATCCGATTCAACAACACGATAATGTTTGACGGCAACAGCGCCGTACTGAAAGAAGAAGGAAAACAGGTGCTCAACAAGTTCATGCCCGGTATAAAGGCAGTGAACAAGTACATAAAATCCTGCGAAGTATCCGGTCATACTGCAAAGGCAGTATCCGATGTGAACGACTGGGATCTTTCAGCCGCAAGAGCGTCAAGCGTTGTAAAGTATATGGATTACAACCGCTGTGTCGACAGTGAAAAGTTTACCGTAGAAGGAAAAGCGTGCTATACGCCTATTGCCGACAACTCAACGGCTGAAGGCAGAGCAGCGAACAGACGTGTTGAGATTATGATAGTAAGAGCACAGCTCGACACAACTTCACAGGCTGTAATTGACGATATTCTGAAATATGAATACAGACTTAACGGCGCAAATACCGATCCGTATGAGCGCAATGATGATAACAACTCAGATGTCAACAGCGATGTTGTAAATGAAATTATCGACAATATGGAAAGCAGATACGACGGCAACTCCGGTGACGGCAACACAAGCACAAATGTTGCAGGACCCAAGTATGAACCTGCATATACAGGTATTCCTACAGATATACTTACATCTGCACCTGCGGAAACATCAGAAGAATAACCGAGAAAGGAGGGCGATTTTTTGGCTGATACCCTCACACAAGAACAGATAGACGCCATGCTGTCAAGCGTGCTTGCGGGTGACTCCGCTCCGCTTGATACGCACGAAGAAAAGGAAGAAATAAAGGAGTACGACTTCCGTACGCCGAAGAAGTTCACAAAGGAACAGATAAAGATTCTCGAAAGAATATTCGAGAATTATTCAAGACACCTTTCTTCCTACATAACGGGACTGCTGAGATTATACTGTAAAGTTTCGCTTGCAAGCATAGAGGAGCAGAAATATTTCGAGTTCAGCAACGCTCTTCCGGATTATACGATAATGGGCATAGTTGACCTGGGTATCGAAGATGACGATATTGAGGAAAGCAATGCAGTGTTACAGCTTTCAAACTCTCTCACCTTTACGATGATAGACCGTATGCTCGGCGGTAAGGGCACGTATGAAGACGCCGACCGCGACTTTACAGAGATAGAGATAAATGTAATGCGCAGTATAGTTGAACGTTTCACCTCGCTTATGACAGAGGCGTGGGACGGCTATGTCGAAACAAAACCGAAGCTGGAATCAATAGAAACAAACTCGCGTGTTATCTCTGCCGCAGACGCCGACGAAACAATGATAATCGTCGCAATGGAAGTTACCATAAACGATTCTAAATCCGTAGTATCGTTCTGTATGTCCGCTATTACTATGGATCAGATAATGAAGAAATTCTCGGCTAAGTTCAGCTCAGGAAAAAGAGCGGGCAGTCCGACAAAGGAAACTGAGCGCAAGGAAAACCTTATGTCTACTCTTTCCCAGTCGGAACTTACCGTCACGGCGGTGCTTGACGATACAATGCTGACGCTCCGTGATGTCCTGAACTTACAGGTAAATGATATAATACCGCTGAACAAGCCGATAACCGAAAACGTACAGCTGAAAGTGGGAAGTACCTGCTGGTTTGACGGAAAACTCGGTACACTGAATGGTAAAAAAGCGTTCAGGATTGACAATATACTAAAGAATTGAGGTAAGGCAAATGGGAAAACTGACCACTCTGTCGGAGATGCAGCTTGACGCTATCGGCGAGATAATGAATATCAGTATGGGAAGCGCGGCTACCGCAGTTTCCGAGCTGCTCAACGCAAAAGTGTGGATCACTACGCCGAAAGTAAGCGTTGTGGAGGCATCACAGCTGAACTACGACCGTTTAGAGCCGGCTATATGTGTAAAAATCGAATATATCAAGGGTCTTTCAGGCTCTAATCTGATGATATTAAAACAAGACGATGTACAGTTGATACTCAATCAGCTTATGGGCAAACCGCCTGTTATATCGCCTGATTTTGAGTTTGATGAGCTGAATATCAGTGCAGTAAGCGAAGTAATGAACCAGATGATGGGCGCATCATCAACGGCTCTGTCTGACTTTCTCGGAATGAGCATAGATATTTCAACGCCTACACCGTTTATACTGAGCGAGATAAACATAGCAGACCTTCAGAACTATGAGCAGACCGATATGGTTGCCGCTATCAATTTCGACCTTACCATTGACGGCGTTATAAAATCCGAATTCATATCGGTTCTTGATATCAACCTTGCGGCTATGCTTGCAGACAAAGTTCTGGGCGGTGCGGCGGCTCCTGAGCCTGTTGCAGTCGAATCTGCACCTACACCTGCATCTGCACCTGCTCCTGCACCGGTTCCTGCTCCCGCACCGGTTCCTGCTCCTGCACCGGTTCCTGCTCCTGCACCGGTTCCTGCTCCTGCGCCTCAACCCGCAATGCAGACAGCTCCTGTTCAGCCAACGGCACCTGTACAACAGGCAATCCCGCAGGCGGCACAACCTGCGCCTCAACCGATACCCGATATGTATGCACAGCAGGGATATTACGGTTATCCTAATCCTGCACAGGGAATGTACGGTCAGCCGGTACAGCCTGTTATGCAGCCTCAGCCGGCAGTAAACTACCGTAATGCCCAGCTCGCACAGTTTGAGAGCTTTGAAGCTCCGCTCGGCTCGGAACAGAAAGAAAACTTACAGCTCCTTATGGATGTACCGCTTCAGATTTCTGTCGAGTAGGCTCGACTAAGAAGAAAATCAAGGATATACTTGAGTTCTCACAGGGTACTATAATCGAGCTTGAAAGACAGGCAGGCGCACCCGTTGACGTTATGGTAAACGGAAACCTTATTGCAAGAGGCGACGTTGTGGTTATCGATGATAACTTTGCAGTAAGAATAACTGAAATTGTAAAATCGAAATTTATGGATAGCCTTGGTAAAGGCGAATAACATTAAAATATAAACAGGTATACGAAAGGAAACCTTACACTTATGGATAAGAAGATATTACTGGTAGACGATGCGGCATTCATGCGTATGCTTATCCGCAACACACTGACAACAAACGGCTATACAAACATTCTTGAGGCGGCTGACGGCGAGATCGCAGTATCTACATACTCAGCCGAAAAGCCCGACCTTGTTATCATGGATATAACAATGCCGAACAAGACCGGTATTGAGGCGCTCAAGGAAATCAAGGAAATGGATCCCGGCGCTAAGGTCGTAATGTGCAGTGCTATGGGTCAGGAAGCTATGGTTGTCGAGGCTATCAAGCTCGGCGCTCTGGACTTCATCGTAAAGCCTTTCAAGGCTGAGAGAATACTCCAGACTGTTAAGAAGATACTTGACTGATGCCTCCGGTAGTACAGCTTGTATGTGCGCTTGTCGGCGTAATTGCGCTGATTTTTCTGTTCTTCTGGGTACTGAGAAAGGTAAACAAAGGGATACTGACAACAGGTGGTAAGCGGCTCAAAGTTCTTGACCGTGCATCGCTTGGCGGTGAAAAATCGGTTGTGGTCGTAAGCGTTGCAGGAAAGTGTATGGTGCTTGGAGTTACGGCGGGCAGGATAGATAAGATCGACGATCTTTCTCTTACGGAGGAGGAGTATTTATCCGAGCTTTACCCTGATGGACAGGAAAAGCAGGATAGCTTCTTTGCCGCTTTCAGTGACGCACTTGCAAAAAACGTGAAGAATATGGGAAGAAAGAAAGACGGTCATAACGATGACCAATCAAGTCTTCCCGATGTTCATAAAACAGGTAACAGCAAAAATTCTGACGAGAGGAACACTGAGTCGAAATGACAAAAGCTTTTGGTCTTGCGATTAGAAAAATGTTTATCGACAACAAGCGGATTTTTATCCGCTTTATCGTGTCTTTAACGGTATGTGTTGCGCTTATCGGAGTGCTGTGCAGTGTTACCGCATTTGCGGCGGATAACAATGCGTCAGGCAACGCAGGTACAACATCCGCAATTACCGATACAACATCTGGCAATACATCAGGCGGTACGGAATCTGCAAGCTCATCGGTAATGAAAGACCTTATCGGTGTTGACGGTTCTCAGTCGCTTGAGGTAATACTGCTTGTGACCGTGCTTTCGCTTGCGCCGTCACTGCTTGTGATGATGACCTCGTTTGCGAGAATCATTATCTGCTTCAGCTTTCTGAGAACGGCAATGCAGACGCAGTCCACGCCGCCTAATATGGTGCTTACGGGGTTGTCGCTTTTCCTTACGATATTCATAATGTGGCCTGTTTTCTCGGAGATAAACGAAACGGCATATCAGCCGTATGCGGCAGGCGAGATGACAATGGAACAGGCTATTGACGCCGCAGGAAAGCCGCTCAAGACTTTTATGCTCAAGCAGACCACTAATGACGATATGAAGTTTTTCCTGGATTTAAAGGGTCAGAGCATGAGCGATGTCACAGGCGGAGCGACAGACAATATAACACTTGAAAACTACAGCGAGAAGCTGGGCTTTGAAACAGTGATTCCCGCTTTTATAGTAAGCGAGCTGAAACGTGCGTTCCAGATGGGCTTTCTGATATTCATACCGTTCCTTGTTATCGACCTTGTAGTATCGTCGACACTTATGGCAATGGGTATGATGATGCTACCGCCGGCAATGATCTCACTGCCGTTCAAGATAATACTTTTCGTGATTGTAGACGGCTGGCAGCTGATGGTCGGAACGATTGTCAACTCGTATAATTTGTAGCATAACAGATCCTGAAGGGAGGGCTTGATTTGACACAGGATATAGCAATGGAGGTCTTTACCGCCGCACTTGTTCTTGCGCTTAAATTAGGCCTCCCTGTTTTAATAGCCGCAGTTGTGATAGGTCTTATTATAGCGATATTACAGGCGGCAACGCAGGTACACGAGCAGACGCTGTCGTTTGCTCCCAAAGCCATAGTGGTGGCAATCGTACTGCTGTTGTTCGGTCCGTGGATGATGAACAGCTGTATAGAGTTCTTCAACTACATATTCGGTCTTATGGCAACGGTTGGTGCAACATGACGCTAAGCGATGTGTGGGATATGATCCTGAATAATTTTCTCGGTTTTCTGCTGATAATGTGCAGGGTATCGGGAATATTCAGCTTTAACCCTATATTCAGCCGTTCAAATTTTCCCGTAAGACTGAGAGCAGGCACGACGTTAGCGCTCGCCGTGCTTTTTGCCGCATCTATGGGGGATATAAAATATGAGCCGACCGGCATTTTCATGATGCTGTTCGATATGATGAAAGAGATAGGGCTGGGACTTATACTCGGCTTTATGGTAAACCTCGTACTGACAGTAACGATCTCCGCAGGTGAGCTTATCGACTATGAGACAGGTCTTTCAATGGCGAGGGCGATGGATCCTGCAACGGGAGTGTCGATGCCGCTTTTTGCAAATGTTTATTACTATATGTTCATTCTGTATTTCTTTCTGACGAATGGACACTTGTCATATATAAAGCTGTTTCATATATCGTATGAAACACTGCCGATAGGATTTTCGGGATTTACGGCGGACGTGCCGTGGGCGCTTGTAACGTACTTTTCAACGGTACTGACGCTTGCGGTAAAGCTTGCCGCACCGATCATCGCTATCGAGTTTATCACCGAAATATGTCTCGGCGTACTTATGAAAGCCGTACCGACTATACACATATTTGCGCTTAACATTCAGCTCAAGGTGCTTATCGGTCTTGCGGCGGTGCTGATAATGGCACAGCCTATGTCGGATTTCATCGAAAAGCTGATGGGCATTATGTGGCAGAACCTTTACGGTCTGCTAGGTATGATGGGCGCTTAAGGAGGGTAAATGGCAGGCGAAGAAAAAACCGAAAAAGCCACCCCGAAAAAGCGTAAGGATACCAGAAAAAAAGGTGAGGTACTGCAAAGCAAGGAAGTTGCGGTTGCGGTTTTCCTGGTGGGAATATTCGCATTTCTTGCGATATTCGGAAACTATATGTTCCAGATGCTGCTTAACTTCATGGAACAGTCGATGACGTCCATAGACAAGACAGGCAACACGGTTGAGTTTGCGATGAGCGTATTCTGGAAGGTGGCTATAATCTGCGTTTGTACCGTAGGTCCGATACTGGCGGTGGGGGTCGTACTGAGCGTACTGCCCGTAATCGTTCAGACAAAAGGACTTTTCAGTATGGAGGCGATGAAGCCGAAATTCAGCAGATTGAATCCGTTTACCGGTATCAAGCGGTTGTTTTCGATGCAGGCGCTTGTGGGACTTGTAAAGGGACTTATCGAGATAATCGTAGTAGTCGCTATCCTGTACTTTCAGGTAATGGACAGGATAAACGAGTTCAAAAAACTAATAGATACAGATGTAATAAAGATAGTTGCGTATATAAGCGAAACGGCGATGAGCCTTATTGTAACGATATTCGTTATGCTTGTATTCGTGGCGGCGGCTGACTATGTATTTCAATGGTGGTCGTTTGAGAAAAAGCTCAAGATGTCAAAGCAGGAGGTCAAGGACGAGTACAAACAGCTCGAAGGTGACCCACAGATAAAGGGCAAGATAAAGCGTAAACAGCAGGAAATGGCACAACAGCGTATGATGCAGGAAGTGCCGTCCGCAGATGTGGTTGTCCGTAACCCTACTCACTATGCGGTTGCTCTTAAATATGACCGCAAGACAGCCTACAGAGCGCCTGTTGTCGTGGCAAAGGGTACGGATGCACTGGCGCTGAGGATAGTTGCAGTGGCGCAGGAGCATAATGTATATATCACTGAAAACCGTCCGCTCGCAAGAGGACTTTACGAGGCGGTAGACATAGGTCAGGAGATACCGAGAGAGTTTTACACTGCGGTGGCAGAAGTGCTGGCGATGGTATATGAGGAGCAGCATAAGCGGCTGTGAGCCGTTGCAAATTCCGCCTTTGAAAATGTTGCGATTTAGCGACAGATGGCGAAACGGCGGAGTTTAACGATTGTGCTGATGTTCTTGGCGAGAGACAGTGCGAGCTTTGCAACGATATTGCAGACAGCTGGGACAGTTCAAGCGATCCCTCAGTCTTGACGGCAGAAAAAGTAAGTGCTATTTGAAGGTTTGACTTATCTCATTAAGCGGTAATTTTCATGGATTTGTGCCTTGCCGCAAGCCAGCTCCCTTTAGCAAGGGAGCCAAGGTTAGTGTTAGTGCAAATTTTGCATGGATCGATTATAAATAATTATAAAAACGGACAAATTGAAGTCCGGGACAGAGAAAGAGAAAGAAAGGAGCGGTGCGAATGGTTAAAAAGATGATGACGAATGTTTTTGCGGTATTTGTTATTTTTATCGTGCTTGCGATTATCATTCCTCTGCCGACTCCGATACTGGACTTTCTTCTGATAATAAATATAGGACTTTCTCTCGTCATACTCCTTATGACGATGTACATAAAAAAAGCGCTTGAATTTTCGATATTCCCGACTATACTTCTTCTGACAACGGTTTTCCGACTGTCGCTGAACGTATCGACTACACGAGGAATACTTTCAAACGGCTATGCCGGCGAGGTCGTAAAGACATTCGGTGAATTCGTAATGGGCGGTGACGCTATTGTCGGATTTATCATATTCGTAATCATAGTAATAGTAAACTTCCTTGTTATCACCAAGGGTTCTGAGCGTGTATCTGAAGTAGCGGCAAGATTTACCCTTGACGCTATGCCCGGTAAGCAGATGGCTATTGACGCAGACCTTAACACAGGCGCAATAACCGACGAGGAGGCAAAGATACGCCGTGCGGAAGTACAGCGTGAAAGCGACTTCTTCGGCGCAATGGACGGTGCTACGAAGTTTGTAAAGGGCGATGCGATAATTTCTATAATCACGGCGCTCATAAACCTTATCGGCGGTGCGGTACTGGGTATTATGCACGGACAGGATATAAACTCTGTGCTTTCCACCTACTCGCTGGCAACGGTCGGTGACGGTCTTTGCTCGCAGATTCCTGCACTTATGATCTCTGTAGCTACAGGTATGGTAGTTACCCGTGCGGCAAGCACGGACAGCTTCAATGCCGATATTAAAAGGCAGTTCACCTCTCAGCCTAACGTAATGATGATAGCCGGCATTGTTATTGCCGCTCTTATGGTTATCCCGGGCTTCCCGAAGCTGATACTTCTCGGTGTCGGTGCGGCACTGTTTATATTCGGCTGGAGATTATCAAAATCGAAGGCGAAGAAAGAGGCGGCTCTTGCCGCTCAGGCTGAACGTGAAACGCTTGCAAAGATGCAGGATCAGCCGACCTCAGACAATGACTACTACAGGGATATTGACAATGTATTCAAGCTGTTGAATGTTGAACAGATAGAGATGGAGTTCGGCTACAGCCTTCTGCATCTTGTAGACGAAAAGAGCGGCGGTCATTTTATCGACCGTGTGGTAATGTTCCGTAAGCAGTTTGCGATGGATATGGGTATGGTAATACCGTCGGTAAGAATGACGGACAACCCCGAAATAAATCCGAACCAGTATGTTATAAAGATAAAGGGCGAGGAGGTCGCAAGAGGAGAAATTCTTTCCGACCACTATTTAGCGCTTGACAACGGAGATGTGGTAAACCCTGTTGACGGCATAGACACCGTTGAGCCTGCGTTCGGCATCCCTGCAAAGTGGATAAGCGCAGACAAGAAGGTAATGGCTGACGTTGCGGGATATACGCTTATCGACCCCGTTTCCGTAATGATAACTCATCTGTCAGAAGTCATCAAGCAGCACTGCAGTGAGCTTTTGTCACGTCAGGACGTAAAGACGATGGTGGACAACATAAAGCAGACCAACCCCACGCTTATCGACGACCTTATACCCGGCACTATCTCTCTCGGTTATCTCGAAAAGGTGCTTTGCCTGCTTCTGCGTGAGGGCGTACCTATAAGGGATATGGAAACCATACTCGAAACGCTTGGCGACCACGCAGGTGCGCTTAAGGATATTGACATTGTAACAGAATATGTAAGACAGGCGCTCAAGCGTACCATAACAAGACGCTTTGCAGAGGCAAACTCGCTGAGAGTAATTACCGTTGATCCGAAGGTAGAGGATACTATTGTTGCAAGCGTAAAGAAATCCGACGCAGGAAGCTATCTTGCGATGGATCCCGACCTGATACAGAAGATCGTAAATATTACAAGCGGAGAGATAGATAAGGTGAAAGATGTTATACCTAACGTTATCATACTGACCTCTCCGATAGTAAGAATATACTTCAAGAAACTGATTGACCAGTTTATACCGAACATAACGGTGCTGTCCTACAGCGAAATTGACAACACGGCACAGATACAGGCTATAGGCAATATAGCGATGTAATCCGCAGATCGGAAATATCAGGGAAAGGAGCGTTTTATGGCGGTATCGGTACAAAGCAAAGAGCGGCTTCCCGAACTTATCGAAAAATACAGGCTGACAGGCGATGTGAATGTCAGGAACGAAATCGTGCTGATGTACATGGACCTTGTTAAAGTGATAGCCGTATCAATGCGGAATATCTATACGGGATATGCGGAAAGCGACGATATCATAAACGAGGGCGTTATTGCGCTTATGGCGGCCATAGACGGCTTCGATCCCGATAAGAACGTTAAATTTGAAACCTACGCAGGTATCCGGATAAAGGGCGCTGTCATCGACTATATGAGAAAGCTAGACAGAGTGCCGAGAACGCTCCGCAAGCTGTCAAAGCAACTGGACGACAACTTTGCAAGGCTTAATTCCGAGCTGTGCCGTACTCCGACAGACGAGGAGCTTGCGGAGAGTATGAATATGACTACCACCCAGCTGTCAAAGCTTATGGCAAACACGGCAGGAATGATAACACTGTCATTTGAGGAGCTTTTATACGAGGATAATCTTGACGAAAGTATTTCGGCATCAAGCGAAACCGCCGACGCAAAAATATATGAGCGGGAGAAAAAACAGGTAATAGCAGAAGCTGTTGCCGCTCTTCCGGAAAAGGAAAAACAGGTAGTCACCATGTACTACTACGAAAAACTGAAATATTCGGAAATCGCCAAGGTTATGAGCATTACGCAGTCAAGAGTGTGTCAGATACACTCAAAGGCTATGCTGACGCTCAAAAACAAGCTGGAAAGCTATATAAACAGCTGAAAGACTTGCATATTTATGTGAAAACTGATATGATATAATCAAGGGTCGGAGTTTACCGGCTCGCTTATAATACGGAAAATCACGCTTTAAGAAAGGAGGTGAAAAAACTTGCAGAGAGCATTTTACAATCTGGCGCAATCCATGATAAACCATCAGAGGTCGCTGGACGCTATCTCAAATAATCTTACTAATATCAACACGGCAGGCTACAAGAAGGACGAGATAAGAATGAACACCTTTCAGGAGGAGCTTATACTTGTCAGCAACCGCAGAAAGACAAGCGGTAAATTTGTACAAACGTATGTTGATACAAGCAAGAGCAACCTTGAGCAGAGCAGCTTTGAATTTACCGAAAGCCCGTTTGATATAGGCATACAGGGTAATGTGTATTTCAATATACAGGACGCAAAGGGCAACGTATATCAGACAAGGAACGGTCAGTTTGAGCTTGACGGAGAGGGTTATCTGTGCCTTAACGACAGCGGACGAGTACTCGGTCAGAATGGTGAAATATTTATCGGAAACGATGATTTCATTGTTGACAACGAGGGCAATATCTTGAACGAAAACGGAGAGGTCATAGAAAAGCTGAGGCTCAGCTACATACCCGAAAACGCCGATGTCACAAAGGTCGGTAACGATCTGTTCTCATATGACGGGGATATGACAATTCCCGCAGGTGAGAAGTATGATATTATCCAGGGCTGTTTTGAAAAGTCAAACGTTGACGCTAACAAGGAGATCACTTCTCTTATGGAAACACAGAGATTATTCGAGGCAAGCAGTGCCGTGCTGAAGTATATGGATACTATCAACGGCAGAGCGGCAAGCGAGATAATCAAGCTGTAAAATGACTGAATGTGAGGATATGTTATGAACATAGCGTTCTACACGGGTAAGACGGGTCTGATTGCACAGCAGGAAGGACTTAACGTTTACTCTAACAACATTGCAAACGTGAATACGGTGGGCTTCAAGGCTTCCCGTCCGAGCTTTGCGGACTGTATCTATACGGTACAGAGAAATACAGAGCCTGACTGGCAGACGGGTCACGGTGAATATGTGCATAGCACTCAGCTTATGTACAGTGAGGGCGTGTTTACATATACCGATAACGACCTTGACTTTGCCATACCGACAGAAGAAGGCTTCTTTGCTGTAATGGATAAGTACGGCGATGTAAACTACACAAGAGCGGGCGATTTCCAGATGTCACAGATAGGCGACCACTGGGAGCTTGTAAGCGCAAACGGAGAATTTGTGCTTGATTATGAGGGAAATCACATTACAGTTCCCTTTATAGATGGTACGAGCAAACCGGACTATGAGGCACTTACAAAAATGATAGGTGTGTACACATTCGACAACAACTTTGGACTCGAACTTCTGGGCAGTAACAAGATGACTGCTACCGAGAGGTCGGGAGAGGCGGTTGCCGACAGGAGTATCGACAAGATAAGAATGGCACTCGAACGCAGCAATACGGACATTGCGGGCGATATGGTACGCATTATCGAAACACAGCGCTCTTATCAGATGAGCGCAAGGGTCGTACAGACAGCAGATGAGCTGGAGCGTATAACCAACAACCTGAGGCAGTAAAGCACAATGGTGCATTTCTGAGTTTTAACCGTGGGTCTGTCGGTAGATATACCGGCAGGCTGTGCGGTTATATACAGCTATAAGATTAATAATTTCAGAGGTCTATTATGATAAACAGTTACGACGATTTAAGCCCGGTACAGCTTGATGTGCTTAAGGAAATAGGAAATATCGGCTCGGGAAATGCCGCAACAGCGTTGTCACAGCTCCTTAACCGGAGTATTGATATGCAGGTGCCGCAGGTAAGGCTTATGGACGTGGCTGACGCTATAGAGTCGCTCGGTTCGCCGGACAAGCTGGTGGTAGGAATACTGATACGGCTTAAAGGGGACGCAGACGGAATGATAATGTTCCTGCTGGAAGAGGCGTTTGCGAAAACTATTGTAACGGGTCTTACGGGCGAACGCTCATTTTCACTGTATGAGCTGAATGCCGATGATATATCGGTGCTGAGCGAAATAGGAAACATAATGGGCGGAAGTTATGTCAACGCCATAGCGGATTTAAGCGGTATGACAATAGATATGTCTGTGCCTGCGCTGACGACCGATATGCTCGGAGCTATAATGACAGTTCCCGCAACGGAGCTTTCCGAGGCGTATGAAAGGGTACTAATGATAAGCGAACAATTTCTGATAGATTCAATTGAGATACAGTCCGATATGCTTCTTATACCCACTGTTGAGTCGCTGAGAACGTTGCTCGAAAAACTGGGGGTAGCAGACCAGTGAACAAGATAATTGTGGGGATATCCGACCAGAAGCTGTGCAAGTCACCCGACGTACTGGTGACATATGCGCTTGGCAGCTGTGTCGGGATATGTATGATAGATAAAACACTTGGTATAGCGGGACTTGCGCATATAATGCTCCCGGACAGCAGTGCTATACCGAATGACAATAACAAGTTCAAATTTGCCGACACGGGCATAAAACTGCTGTATGACAGTATGATAAAGAGCGGTGCGGCGGCATCGAGAATAACCGCAAAAATAGCAGGCGGAGCAAATATGTTTGCTACCACGTCACCTGCAATGTCGATAGGCGACCGTAATGTTGAGGCAACGAAAAAAACGCTTGCAAAGCTCGGCGTGCCGATAATCGCATCGGACACGGGACTTAACTACGGAAGGACAGTATCATTCAATGCGGCAGACGGCTCGCTTGAGATAATGTCAAGTCTTAAAGGAAACAAGACAATATAAAACAGAAATTTTCAGAGGAATGTATATAAATCATCACACAGGGAGGTGCGCTGATGGAAAAATCCGAAAGACAGAAGATGGCTGACGCTTCAATGTCAGAGCTCATTGAACTTGAAAAAACATCCAACACATCGCTAGATGGCATAGAGCTAAACAACAGAGGTACAATGCAACGTCCGCAGGGAACAAATCCGCTGCTTAATGTTGATGCGTCCGCAAAGGTCGTTGTAAGCGACAATAAGCTTGAAGCCAATATGTGCGTTTTTTCACCTCAGTTTTCGGGTAAGGATATTACTGTAGAAGCTATGCGTCAGGCGCTCAAGGACGAGCACGTCGTATACGGAATAGACGAAGAACTGCTCCGGGAGATAGCCGAGAACAGGCTGTATGACAAGATATTTACGGTTGCAAGCGGCTATGCGGCTATAGACGGCGAAAACGGACGAGTAGACAACCTGTTTGACACGGATAAGAAGCTTGTTCCGAGAAAGCTGGAGGACGGCAGTGTCGATTACCGTGACTTAGGGTTAATAGTAAATGTCAAGGCAAACGACCTGATATGCAATATAATCCCCGAAACACAGGGTGAAGAGGGGATAAACGTATACGGACAGGTAATAGCACCACGTCCCGGCAGACCTCCGCTCATACCGCAGGGCGCAAACACGGTACTTTCCGCAGACGGCACGAAACTGTTTGCCGCTGACAGCGGTAACCTCATATACAAGGGCGGAAGATTCAACGTTGAAACCACATTCCAGATTTCATCAGATATAGATGTAAAGACGGGTAATATAAACTTCCTTGGTGATGTTGTCATCAAGGGCAGTGTACAGGAGGGCTTTTCCGTAACAGCGGGCAAATCCATAACCATATCCGGTATGGTAACAGGCGCTACGCTGACAGCTCAGGGTGATATAACCGTCAAGAACGGAGTTTTTGCAAGTACGGTACAGGCGCAGTATGGTAATATAAACATAGCTTTCGGCGAAAACGATACTATCACGACAAGAGGCAATCTGACAAGCACATCACTTGTAGGCTGTCGTATAAAGATAGAGGGCGACCTTGACTGTACAAAGAGCCCCGGCGCTCTTGTCGGCGGCGATTGCAGTGTAATGGGTAAGTTTGCGGTAGCGCAGCTCGGACACAAGAGCTATACGCCTACTGTGATTTCGGTAGGAAGTACCACAAATCTTCTGCTCGAAATGGATTCGCTTGAAAAGCAGTGTACGGCGATTGATGAATACATAGAGAAGATAAACACATCTATAGAATTCCTGCAGGAGAAAAAGAGAAACGGCGAACATCTTGACGCAGAAAAAGAGGCGTACATCTCTTCGGCGATAAGGCTGAAAGTACAAAAAGGTATGGATAAAAAGCCGCTCAGAGCAAGAATAGAAGAAATACAACGGATAATCAACGCCAAGGAAACCCTGTCGGTAAGAGTTACAAAGTGCATTTATCCCAATGTAAGGATAAATCTCAACAGCTTTGCAACGACAACATCGACGGAGTATGGCAAATGCAACATAGTCTGCGGTCCAAACGATATCGAATTCAAATAAAATTCAATTCCCCGGATAACAGGCACAGAGAAAGGCAAATATCATGACGGCAACGGTAAAAAGCAGATATATAACGGCTGTAAAGTGGCTTACGGCTTTAGTATGCGCTCTGCTTTGTGCGGCTGCCGTTTGCTGTTTTACGGGAAGCAGGGCGGAAGCGGCAGCGGTAAAGGGCTGTACTGTATCGGGACTGACGACAAAAACCTACACCGGTAAAGCGCAAACGCAGTCGATAACGGTAAAGTACGGAAGTAAAACGCTCAAAAACGGCACAGATTACACGATAAGTTATCAGAACAACATAAACGCAGGCACGGCTTATGTAGTCATCAAGGGCAAGGGCGGTTACAGCGGAACGGTTAAAAAATCATTTAAAATACAGCCTGCGCTTATCTATAAAAAGTGCACGTTCTACAAGATTGCAACACAGTACTATACCGGCTCACAGATAAAGCCTGTTCCGACTATCAGAAACGGTTCGACCGCACTGAAAAACGGAACTGATTTTACGCTTACATATCGGAATAACACTAACAAAGGCACCGCCAAGGTGTATATCAAGGGTAAGGGAAACTATACGGGAAGCTGTTCGCAGTCTTTCACTATAGCGGCAAGACCTGTTCAATCACTGAAAATTACAGTGCCGTCCGTAACTTATAACGGCAAAGCACAGAAACCAAAGGTTACAGTTAAATATAATAACTATACGTTTAAAAACGGCACTGATTATACTTTAAGTTATAAAAATAACACGAAAATCGGTACAGCTACTGTTACGGTTAAGGGCAAAGGAAAGCTTACCGGCACAAGAAGCGTTACTTTCAAGATAAACGCAAAACCGATAAAGAACGCTGTTATTTCATACAACAGCTCGCTTACATATAACGGCTCGGCACTCAGCCCCGCAGTCACAGTAAAATACGGAAGTGCAAAGCTTAAAAAGAATACCGATTATACCGTCACTTACTCGAACAACGTAAACGCAGGAACGGGAACAATTACGGTAACAGGAAAAGGTAGATACGGCGGAAGCGTTAAAAAGACTTTCACTATAAATAAGCACAGCTTACCGACGTCTGCCGTGTCCGAGGTAAAAGCACAGACATACATGGGTAATGCCATAAAGCCGGTACCCACTGTAAAAGTCGGCGGCAAGACACTTAAAAGCGGAACCGATTTCACAGTTTCATACAAGAATAATACAGAACTTGGTACAGCGACGCTGACAGTAAGCGGCAAAGGCAATTATTCGGGCAATGTATCAAAGAGTTTCACTATAAGCGTAAGGGCTATCTCCGATGTAACGATTATTGTTAAAGACGCTGTTTTCACAGGTACGCAAATAACGCCGGCTGTTACCGTAAGCTACGGAAATCATCAGTTTTCGGGCAACTCCGACTATACGTTGTCGTATAAGGATAACACAAATGCCGGAACTGCAAGCGTAACAGTCACAGGCAAGAATCACCTCAGCGGAAGTCAGACTGTAACGTTCCCTATATCGAAAGCCGATATTTCAAATACCGCTGTGAACGTAAAAGATGTAACATTTACAGGAAGCGCAGTTAAGCCTGCCGTTACCGTAAAGCTCGGAGATGTTACCCTTAAAGAAAACACAGATTATACTTTAAGTTTTAAAAACAATATAAATGCCGGAACGGCACAGGTCATCGTTACAGCAAAGGGCAGTCTTGAAGGTTCTGTAACAAAGAATTTTACAATAACCGAGGCAGATATTTCAAAGGCTGCGATTACAGCAAACGGCATCTATTCACCAAACGGAGTAAAAGTAAACATAAGTGCAAAGTTCGTCAATTATACGCTGACCGACAGCGACTTCAGCATTTCATCGCCTGCGTCCGCAGCGGCAGGAACTTATAACCTTACCGTAAACGGCAACGGAAACTTCAGCGGTAAGGCTACGGTAAAATGTGATGTGGCAAAAGCTGACATAAAAAATGCCAGCTCTTCCTTATCGCTGTCAACCGACGGCAAGGGATATACCGTAACGGTTACTTATGACAATGTGCTGTTGACGCAGAGCAAAGATTATAATGTAACTGTAACCGAAACAAGCACAAGCGTCAGCGCAGTAATTACAGGTACAGGCAACTACAGCGGCACAGTAACTCTGAACGGTATCAGCAATCAGCTTGAAGCATTTGAAAATGCGACCGTAACGATAGCCGATCTGACCTATACCGGCAGTGCTCAGCTTCCCTCGGTAACAGTAAAGATAGGCTCTGTTAGACTTAAAAACGGAACGGATTATATCCTGAGCGTATACAACAACACAAATGCCGGAACTGCAACCGCTGTCATAACAGGCAAGGGCAAGTACGCAGGTGCGGAAAAGAAAGCTCAGTTCAAAATCAAACCGGCGCCTGTTTCATCGGCAAAAATCACCTGTGCCGACCAGACTTACACGGGTCAGGGAATTGCGGCAAAGCCTACCATTACTTTCGGCGGCAAAACCCTTACAGCCTGTACGGATTACATAGTATCAAGTTATAACAACATAGTGAATGTCGGAACTGCCACATTCACCGTAACCGGCAAAGGAAACTTTACCGGCACGGCAAAGGGTACTTTCAGAATCGTCAAGTCGGACAGCATGGAAAAGCTGATTCAAAAACGCCTTGATGAAATGATGGAAGGTAAATGGGACAGAAAGATAAACGACTATTGGCACAGTTACCAGCTCGGCAAGTATTACAATACTATGCTTACCTCTCCGTGTACCTGTCACTCTTTCTGTGAAACGGGAAACGAAGCAGGCTGTACCTGCCTTATCGGAAGAAGCAACGTACTCGGCAATTCGGGTATACAGTGTGCAGGATTTACGATAGAAGTATTTGAATATCTGTTCGGCAAGACAAACGGCTACAAGGAAAATACGCTTACTATAAAGAACCGTTCGGACGGAAACTGGACAGAGGCAGCGCTGAAAAAATGGATGACGAACACATTCCGTCCCGGTGATTATCTTGCGTACGACAACATAATGTACGGATATCCGCATTATGTGACGATATACTCAGTAGATACGGACGGTATCTGGGTATATGAAGCCAATTACGGCGGAAGATGCAAGATAAACTTCCGCAAATTCACGTTCAAGGAAATATACGAGCAGACAGACGGTCTGTGGCACAGGACCCCCAATAATTACGAGCTGTCGGAATATTGACGATAAATCCGAAAGACCGACATAAACCACAGATAATACACCCCTCAACGCACAAAAATGCGTTGAGGGGTAAATTTATATATCACTGTGCATAACGTTTTCCGGGCTATATAACAGTTCTGGTTATATCCCTTATAATTCGGAGCTGTTGCCGGAATAGCGGTCACAGGGCATATAAAACGCTTTCCGATAAAATTGCACTCTGTCCTTTCAGCCGTGACTATAACAGATGGATAAAGGCACATTCTGATATTTTGTGTTATAAGCGGAATACAGAGATAAAAAACGGAGCGTCAAAGCGCTCCGTTTTATCATTATTTCTTTGTCTTATGCGACGCCGCCTTAGATGCCGGACTGCATCCGTGGCACTGGGCACAGTGTCCGCTGCAACCGCCTACACAGCCGCCGCAGGTGAACTTACCCTTTTTCTTGTCGCTTACCAGCTTGTGAATGATCAGTATGATCACCGCAAGTAAAATTACCGCTACGATTATTGAACCTACAACAGGATCCATAAAGATCACTCCTTTTTATTTCTGAAATAAGACCTTACTTTGTAACCTTGACCTTAACGCCGAGCTTCTTGCTCTCCTTGTAAGGACGAACGAGAAGGTAGATAAGAGCGGCAAGGAGAAGAACTGCAACGATAAGACCGATTATGTCGCCTGCGCCTGCAAGTGCGCCTGTGAACAGCTTACCGAAGTAGTTTATCATAAGAGAGATTACATAAGCGAAACCGCATTCATAACCGATCGCAAACCAGAACCACTTAGCGTTGTTCATTTCACGTTTGATAGCACCCATAGCAGCGAAGCAAGGAGCGCAGAGAAGGTTGAATACGAGGAACGACATACCCGTTACAGCTGTGAAGCTGCTTGCAAGCGTCTGCCATACAGTAGCGTCGCCGCTTCCGTAGAGGATACCCATTGTCGCAACGATATTTTCCTTTGCAACAAGACCGGTAACAGCCGCAACAGTTGCCTGCCAGTCGCCCCAGCCGAGAGGAGCGAATATCCAGCAGATAGCCTTACCGATATTAGCTAAGATACTGCAATCCATCTGTGATTCATCGAGCATTGTGAATGCACCGTCTACCCAGCCGAAGAATGATGTGAACCAGACTACGATAGTTGAAAGGAGGATGATAGTACCCGCCTTCTTGATGAATGACCAGCCACGCTCCCACATTGAACGAAGTACGTTGCCGACCGTAGGAATGTGGTATGCGGGAAGCTCCATTACGAACGGAGCGGGATCTCCTGCGAACATCTTTGTTTTCTTAAGAATGATACCCGAAACGATGATAGCCGCCATACCAAGGAAGTATGCGCCCGTTGCAATCCACGGAGAACCACCGAAGATAGCACCTGCTATCATTGCTATGAACGGCTGCTTAGCGCCGCAGGGGATAAATGTTGTTGTCATGATCGTCATACGGCGGTCACGCTCGTTTTCAATTGTTCTTGATGCCATGATACCGGGGATACCGCAGCCTGTGCCGACAAGTATCGGTATGAATGATTTACCGGAAAGACCGAACTTTCTGAAGATACGGTCAAGCACGAATGCGATACGTGCCATATAACCGCAAGCCTCAAGAATAGCAAGCAGAATGAACAGTACAAGCATCTGGGGAACGAAGCCGAGTACAGCGCCTACACCGGCAACAATACCGTCAAGGATAAGACCCTTTAACCAGTCTACGCAGTTAACAGCGTCAAGACCCTGCTCGATAAGTACGGGGATACCGGGTACCCATACGCCGTAGCTTGCGGGATCGGGTTCTTCAAATGCGCTTTCGCCGCCTTCTTCAAAGTACTTTACAGCGTCAAGATATGTGATGCCGAGTGTCGTGTCTTCATCTGCGTTTGCAGGGATTTCCTTGTAGTAAACTGTGAGCTGGCTTACTTCAAGTGTTTCCTCGTCCTCTACATCTATCTGCACTGAAGGATTTTCGCCTTCGGGCTTATATGACTTGAGCGTTTCAAGAGCAGTCCCTGGCTCAAAATCCTCACTGTCAGGCTCTATTGTAACAAAACCGTTAACAGCCTCCAAAGCGTCAGAGTAAGCGCCCGATGCGTCCTCATAATCTGCCGAGCCTATTCCGAACAAATGCCAGCCGTCACCGAACAGTCCGTCATTAGCCCAGTCTGTTGCGGCTGTACCTACCGTTACCATTGAGATATAGTAAACGAGGAACATTATTACAGCAAATATCGGAAGAGCGGCAAAACGGTTTGTAACGACCTTGTCAATCTTATCCGAGGTTGTCAGCTGACCAGCCGATTTCTTCTTATAGCAACCCTTGATGATCTCTGCTATGTAAACGTATCTTTCGTTTGTTATAATGCTTTCTGCGTCATCGTCAAGCTCTTTTTCAACGTTCTTGATGTCCTCATCGATGTGAGCCATTACAGTGCTGTCAAGATTCAGCTTTTCGATAACCTTGTCGTCACGCTCGAACAGCTTTATTGCATACCATCTCTGCTGTTCTTCGGGCATATTGTGTACTGCGGCTTCTTCTATGTGAGCTATTGTATGCTCAACAGGACCTGAGAATGTGTGCATAGGAACTGTCTTGCCGTTCTTTGCCGCTTCAACCGCAGCGTCTGCGGCTTCCTTTATTCCCGTACCCTTAAGAGCAGATATCTCAACTACTTTACATCCGAGTTCTCTTGAAAGCTCTTCAATGTTTATCTTGTCGCCGTTCTTCTTTACTATATCCATCATATTGATGGCGATTACAACAGGAATGCCAAGCTCTGTGAGCTGTGTTGTAAGGTAAAGGTTTCTTTCAAGGTTCGTACCGTCAATGATATTGAGTATAGCGTCGGGACGCTCCTCGATAAGATAGTTTCTTGCAACTACTTCTTCAAGTGTGTAGGGCGACAGTGAATAGATACCGGGTAAGTCGGTAATTACTACGCCATCGCTCTTCTTGAGCTTACCCTCTTTCTTTTCAACGGTAACGCCGGGCCAGTTACCGACAAACTGGTTTGAGCCCGTCAGAGCGTTGAACAATGTGGTTTTGCCGCAGTTAGGGTTACCTGCGAGCGCAATCTTTAAACTCATCGGAATAATTCCTCTCTTTCATAAAACCATAAAAGTCTTAGCTTTCACTAACCTTTTAAGTTTATTACCTGATCAAATTGTTGAAACGCAGAGATTATTCAACCTCTACCATTTCGGCGTCAGCTTTTCTGAGCGAAAGCTCATAGCCTCTTACAGTTACTTCAACGGGGTCGCCTAAGGGGGCTACCTTACGGACATATACTTCTACGCCCTTTGTAAGTCCCATATCCATAATTCTGCGCTTGATTGCGCCCTCACCGTGCAGCTTGACCACCTTGACGGTTTCGCCGACAGTCGCCTGTTTTAATGTCTTCATCGGTTATCCTCCTCTATCATAAGAATCATATCATGATTCTTTAAGTCTGTCTAAAAACCTCTATCGCTATCAAAAAGGGGTTTGGGGCGTAGCCCCAAGCGGGGTGAGGGCGGCAGCCCCACACTCAGCCCCGGCACGGATGCCGGGCGTGTATGCCCAAGGGCTTTGCAAGGACGCAAAGCCAACCAAGCATACACATCCCTTCACCACAGGGAAGGGGTTTGGGGATAGGGATAGAGAATTTGCAATATTTTTAAAAAATAAACTTTTTCTACAAGCGTAAGAATCATATCATGATTCTTTGTGCCATTTCCTTGCTTATCGCAACCCTTGCTTCTTTTACGTTTACGATAAGGTTTCCGTTTACGGTCGTAACAACCTTTACGTTACCGCCGACAACAAAGCCTAAGTTTTCAAGATGTTTCTTTACCTCAGCGCTTCCGCCGATTTTCTTTATAATGTTTTCTTCGCCTTCAGATGCGAGTACGAGCGGCATCATAAAACGTCATCCTCTCTTTTGTTCTCCATAGTCTGCACTAACCATATTAGCAACCGCTAATCGAATTAGAAGATGCTAACCTAACTATTAAATAAAAGGTTAGCACTTGCTAACAAAAAATATTTTACTCAACAGCAGGCGGTTTGTCAAGCAAAATCGAATATGCTGACGCAGTTTGCAAAAAGTTTGTTTATTCTAACTCAATTTGTTAGGTAAATCTAACTCTCGATTTGTGTATTTTCCCGAAATGCAATTTACAGGTGTTGTAATTACAGTGAGAGGAAACCAATGAAGATAAAGGAAAAGCCGCGGTGATTCCGCGGCTCGTTCTTATTGTTCTGCTTTCAGTTTATCAGCGTATTCCCGTATAACTTTTCTGTCTGAACTGTTTACTATCTTATATGTAGTCCTCGAATAGAAGTGACTGTTGGTGTCCCATATAACGGGAACGATTCCGAGGTCTGTGAGTTTTCCCAGCACGATTGAAAGACACTCGGAAGAATCAGTGTATTCTGCGTCCTTTGCAAAGTTGCTTTCGGAATAAGTCGATGTTGTTTCGCCCATAAAAACGGGGATATCATTATCGAGGAAAGCGTCCTTGAGCTCTGCGCACTGGCTGTCGATATATTTCAGCCATTCCTCACCGCCTATCTTGTTCGCCCAGTACATTGAATTATCAACATAGTGAACGGATACCATAAGGCGGTCGTTTACAAGGTCCTCCGGCATAGTAAATCTTGCCGAGGTCGTCTTGTCGATATTTGTCCAGTAACCCGAAACTATAAGCACACGCTGAGCGTTATATCCGCCTGTGCTTCTTACTGCGTCTACAAAAGCCTGATTGAGCGTGTTTGTCATTTTGTATGCGTTGGTTTCGGACTGTGCCTTGAGATTACCGTTTGAATCAAACTGATCGCCGCCGAGATATTCGTTATATCCCTCAAAAACAAGCGTATAAGGATAATCCGCAAAGTATTCTGCTATCTGCGTCCACAGATGAGTGAATATCTCCTTGCACTTGTCTAGGTCGTTTCTTCTTATGATGAACTCGTCAAAGTGGTGGATATTGATAACGGAATATACGCCTGCCTTTTCGCAGTAATCAACAATCTCCTTAACTCTTTTAAGGTATTCCTTGTTTATCGTATATGTACCGTCATTTTCCATCATATTGCCCCAGAACACAGGAATACGAACCGTGTTGAAGCCTTCCGCCTTCATACCGTCTATTATTTCCTGCGTTGTTACATCCGCTCCCCAGCAGGTTTCATAGTCCTGCGGTTCGTTCCCGCCGACAACGGGAATCCATTCGTAAGACATCTTCTCGCAATCGGTAGACTCATACGCTTCCATAGTGTTGCCGAGGCTTATGCCTAGCCCCATTTTTTCAGCCATTTCTGTTGCTGTGATTATCTCATAGCGTGAAGCGTCGTTTTCGGGTACAGACGCAGTGTCACTGCTTTCGTTATCCGAAATACCGCTCTGAACGTCCGACGCCGGCTGACTTTCCGTTCCCGACGTGACATTTCCCGCACAGCCTGTCAGCATAAGCGCCACTGCCGTAAGTATTGCCGTTAATCTCTTTTTCATAAGAATACCTCTTTGTACAAAAGGAGCTGTCACATAAATCTATGCAACAGCTCCTGTAGGTTTATGACTTATTTTGCGTAATCTATAGCTCTGCTTTCTCTTATAAGATGTACCTTTATCTGACCGGGATATTCCATCTCGTTTTCGATACGCTGAGAAATCTCTCTTGCCAGAACTACCATCTTATCATCATTTACCTGTTCGGGCTTGATCATGATTCTTACCTCACGACCTGCCTGGATAGCAAATGACTTTTCAACGCCGTTATAAGAACTGCATATCTCTTCAAGCTTCTGTAAGCGCTTGATGTAGTTCTCATAGTTCTCGCTTCTTGCGGCGGGACGAGCGGCGCTTATGGCGTCGGCTGCCTGTACAAGAGCGGCAATAACAGAGTGTATCTCAACATCGCCGTGGTGAGCCTCAATAGCGTGGATAACTTCGGGACTTTCCTTATACTTACGGCAGACATCAACACCTATCTGAACGTGTGAGCCTTCGATCTCATGGTTAAGAGCCTTACCGATGTCGTGGAGAAGACCTGCTCTTCTTGCAAGTGTTGCATCAACGCCAAGCTCGCTTGCCATAATACCTGCGAGGTGTGCAACCTCGATCGAATGGTTAAGTACATTCTGACGGTAAGAAGTACGGTAGTAAAGACGACCGATAAGTCTTACAAGCTCATGGTGCAGGCCGTTGACATTGGTTTCCATAACGGCACGCTCGCCCTCCTGCTTGATCTTGAGCTCAACCTCACGTCTTGCCTTTTCAACCGTTTCTTCAATTCTTGTAGGATGGATACGTCCGTCCTGAATAAGCTTTTCAAGCGCTATTCTTGCTATCTCACGTCTTACATGGTCATGGCATGAGAGCGTGATAGCCTCGGGGGTATCGTCAATGATAAGGTCAACGCCCGTGAGCTGTTCAAGTGCACGGATATTACGACCTTCACGTCCGATGATCCTGCCCTTCATTTCATCGTTCGGCAGAGGTACTACAGATACCGCAACTTCAGATACCGTATCTGCGGCAAGTCTTGAAATTGCAAGCGAAATATACTGTCTTGCTTTTTCGTCACATTCGTCCTTAAGACGCTGTTCATAAGCTGTAATTTTTACAGCCTTTTCGTGAGTAAGCTCACTGTCAAGCATACTCAACAGATGTTCCTTAGCCTGGTCTATAGTAAAGCCGGATATCTTTTCGAGTATATCCATCTGGCTTTTCTTGATAGCCTCGGCTTCTGCCAGCTTTTCTTCAGCCTTTTTGTTCTTGTTCTGGAGCTGTTCTTCAAGCCGTTCGATCTTATCGTTCTTCTTGTCGAGGTTCTCCTCTTTCTGCTGAAGTCTTCTTTCAGAGCGTGTTACCTCCGCTCTGCGTTCCTTGAGTTCCCTGTCGGTTTCGTTTTTCAGTCTCTGGATTTCTTTTTCGTTGTTCTCTTTGAGTTTAAAGATCTCGTCTTTAGCCTCAACCAGTGCGGTTTTCTTTGTTGCCTGAGCTTTTTCGTTAGCCTCGGATACTATCCTGCTTGCTTCCTTTTCGGCAGATTCTATCTGCGCTTCTGCCGTCTTTTTTCTATGCTCGATACCCATTTTGTACATCACAAAACCGAATATCGCCGCTCCGACTACGAATGCCGCCGCACAGAGTGTAACTGCAAGCCACACTTCCATGGGTTAGCGTTCCTCCTTTTCAGAATTGCCGTGTCACGCCGCCGCAGTTCTCGCAATAACAGCTTATATGCCTGCACGGCTGATTTTACATTTCAACATTTAATTGTATATATGTAAAATAAGCGGATTTCCGACTGTCTTTCCTTTAAGATTTACTGTTGACAGACAGATTTCCTGAGTTATAATAGATATTTACTCAATAATAATTTTAAGGCATTTTCAACAAATTGTCAAGTGCTTTTTATAAAAAAACACTAAACTATTTTAAAAAATGGTGAAAATCTATTGACAATATTTTTCTGCTATGATATAATAATCGAACTGTGAAATCGTTATTATTGTGATATAGTGTGCTTTCACAAAGACAATATAAGCCGATGTGATGGAATTGGCAGACGTGACGGACTCAAAATCCGTTGGTAGCAATACCGTGCGGGTTCGACCCCCGCCATCGGCACCAAAAAAGCAGGGCTATGCCTAAACAGGCATAGCCCTGCTTTTTTGGTGCCGGGGGGGCGAACTCGCGCTGTGCGGGTCGTGCAAGGATGCACGATGGCGGTCGCACAAAGTCGGCGCAAGGACGCGCCGACCCCAACGACCGCAATTCGACACCCCGCTACACTTTCGCCCGCTCAACGAGCGGGGTGCTATTTTTTGGTGCGGCGGGAGGGAGAACCCGCAACTTGCGGGTAAGGCACGGATGCCTTATAAAATGAACGCCCAAAGTTTTAAGCAAGGATGCATAAAGACAGCCACACAAAGCCGTTGCACGATGCAACGGCACAAATGGCTGTCGATGCACAGATGCAGCGACCCCAACGACCGCAAACGCAAGGATGCGTGATAGTGCTTGCCCAAAGTTTCGCACGATGCGAAACCAACAGAGCAAGCACGATTCGACAACCCCGCCACACTTTCGCCCGCTCAACGAGTGGGGTGCTATTTTTTGGTGAGGCGGGAGGGAGAACACGCAACTTGCGGGTAAGGCACGGATGCCTTATAAAATGAACGCCCAAAGTTTTAAGCAAGGATGCTTAAAGTCAGCCGCACTTAGTTGCCACACGATGTGGCAACCCAAACGGCTGACGAGGCACGGACGCTTACAAGCAACAACTTATACAATTTTTATCCAACGTGTTGACAAATTGCAACAATATATTGCAAAATCCGTTTAAATTTGTTATACTATACCAAAAGAGCCGAAGGAACGATAATAATCATAAAGGATCGGGTTGTCGCTTTTAAGAGGAGGACGTATATGAGCATAAAATACATACTGTACAATCCGCTGTCCGGCAACGGGAAAGGCGAAGAGCTTTCAAAAAAGCTTACTGATATATATAAAGATGAAGAATTGAAATACTGTAATATGACGCAGATAACAAGCTACGGCAAATTCTTTGACAGCATATCTCCCAAAAGCGATATTATAATCTGCGGCGGTGACGGCACGCTCAACCGTTTTATAAACGACAGTGATGGTTATCCGTATGAAAATCCGTTGTATTTTTATGCCACAGGCAGTGGAAATGACTTTATGCGCGACCTCGGCAAAGAGCCGGGTTGTAAACCGATAAGTATAAACGAATATGTCAGAGAACTGCCGATCGTTACGGTAAACGGCAAAAGTTCACGGTTTATCAATGCTGTCGGATACGGTATTGACGGCTATTGTTGCGAGGTCGGGGACGAGCTTCGCACTAAATCCGACAAACCGATAAATTATACCTCTATAGCAATTAAAGGTCTGTTGTTCCGCTTCAGACCGGCGAATGCGGTGATCACCGTTGACGGCAAGGAATACAGCTATAAGAAAGTATGGCTTGCGCCGACAATGCACGGCAGATTTTACGGCGGCGGTATGATGAATGCACCGAATCAGGTAAGAAACAATCCCGACGGCACTTTATCGGTAGTTATAATGTACGGAAGCGGAAAGCTTAAAACCCTTATGGTATTCCCGTCGATTTTCAAAGGCGAACACATAAGTCATACCGAAATGGTGGAGGTTTTAACGGGTAGGGATATTACCGTACATTTTGACGCACCGACAGCATTGCAGATCGATGGCGAAACGATAAAGAATGTTACGGAATATTCGGTAAAGGCTTACGATAAATCGGATATTGCCATACATAAAGCAGAAAAAGAGCCGGAAACGGTATAATGAAAAATGAAGAATTGCGGCGTCTTGCGGTCTCACAAAACCGCTGCAAGCGTCCGTGCTTTGACTGTGGCGACGGATTTAAATTGTGATGGTATGATGTGAAGGGCCGAGCGGAGTTGGCGAGGTTTTATGATAGGTATAATACAAGCCCTACAGAAAATTCAATCTGTAGGGCTTGATTTTTATTTGGTTTTGTTTTTAAGCACAGAAAGATAGGTTATTGCGCTGTGCAGGGCAGTGTTACCCTCGCCTACAGCCTTTGCTATCTGATACGGCTTTCCTGTGCAATCGCCGCAGGCAAAGCAACCTTTGATATTGGTCGACATATCGTGATTTACCGCAATACTGCCGTCGTTCATTTCAAGACCGCCTAGCAATACATCGGCAGAAACCGACTGTTTTAAGAAAAATACGCCGTCAACGGCAAACTGTGTGCCGTCCGCAAGAGTTATACCGTCTGCGTGGCGTTCTCCGTCAACGCTTTTTATGGGAGAGGTCAGCCGCTCAACGTTTTCCTTTGAATAATCGGTCTTGTAGGACGGGTAGAAGTACACCTTATCTGCAATATCCGCAAGAAAATCTACTTCCTCTTCGCTTTCCTTGTTATCACTGATAACCGCTATTGTTTTACCCATGTAAAAGTTGCCGTCACAGGTTGCACAATAGCTTACGCCTTTACCGAGAAGCTCACGTTCTCCGTTTATCTCTTTTACGGTCTGTGCGCCCGTTGCTAAAATCACAGCGTCCGCCTTATATTCCTTTTGGTCGGCAAGCAGCATAAAATACTTTCCCATATTGTATACGCCTGTTATGCGCTCGTTTGTTATCGCTATATCCATCTGTTTCAGATGAGAAGCAAGTTTTTCGTTAAACTCCCTGCCGCTGATTTCAAGCAGGGCAGGGTAATTTGAAATAAGGTGTGAACACTCAACCTTTGCGCTGAGCTTATCACTGCCGAAAAGGATAAACTTCTTATTTCGTATCTTTGCATTTATCGCCGCAGAAATTCCGGCAGGTCCTGTGCCGATTATTGCTATATCATATGAAGGTGTTTCACTCATCCGGTACTCCTTTATGTCGATTGCCCGTAAGCCGTTTTTTCTCGCTACACTGTAAAGTATACCATAAAGTGCGAATTATGCAAGCCGGTCACGACATAAATTCTCCGGTTATTCCTCTGTTTGCGTATTGCTGCTTACCGGAAATCTTCTTTTCAGTATCTTCACAGAGTGGAAGAACGCAGGGAAGAGGAACAGATCGGCAAGCACCCATGCCGCAGGGCTTGCAAGACATACGGCGACATATCCGAAAGCGGGAACAAGTCCCAATGCCACGCCGCCCCTTGCTATCATTTCAAATACACCCGCAAATACGGCTAGCTGGCTGTTGCCCAGTCCCTGTATCGAAAAGCGTATAATATTTACAAATGCGAGCGGGATATAGAACACCACATTGAGCCACAAAAACTGCTTTGCAAGGTCGAGTATCTCGGTCTGTGCACCGTCTATAAACAGCTTTGAAAATTCGCCGCCGAACGGTATTATCACGATAAGGGCGATTATCGCATAGGCTATGCCGAGCATCGAGCATTTCTTAACGCCGCTTTCGATACGGTCGACCCTGCCTGCGCCTACGTTCTGACCGCAGTAGGTGGCCATTGTAGAACCCATTGCGTCAAACGGACAGCACAGGAACTGTGTTACCTTGCTTCCTGCGGTGACAGCCGCCATATAGGTTTCACCGAGCGAATTTACCGCCGACTGTAAAAGAATACTTCCGATAGCGGTAATGGAATACTGAAGTCCCATAGGCACGCCCATAGCGCAAAGCCTGCTCATTGAATAAGCGTCGGGTTTTAAATCTTTCCTTGATAAGTGCAGGATATCAAAGCGCTTTATCATATATACAAGGCAGGCGATACCGGATATAAGCTGTGCAAGGACGGTAGCCCAGCCTGCACCGGCTACGCCCATATCAAACACCAGAATGAACAGCAGATCAAGGCCGACATTGAGTATGCTTGAAATAATCAGAATGACAACGGGGGATTTTGAATCGCCGAGCGAGCGGATAAATCCCGATAAAATGTTATAGAGGAACGTTACGGGGATGCCTAAGAAAATCACGAAGATATAGTCATACGCCTCTTTAAAAACCGTGTCGGGCGTATTCATCCAGTGGAGGATATTTCCGCAAAGCAGGCAGGTCGCTGTTGTCATTACTGCGGCGAAGCCTATGCCAAGCCATATCGTATTGCCGACAAACTTACGCAGACCGTCAAAATCCTTCTCTCCGAATTTCTGCGCAACGGGTATTGCAAAGCCTGCGCATACACCCATGCAGAAGCCGAGAACAAGGAAGTTCACCGAGCCTGTCGAGCCTACTCCTGCGAGTGCGTTTACACCGAGGAACTGTCCGACAACTATCGTATCGACCATATTGTAGAACTGCTGAAAGAGAAGTCCTAACAGCATAGGAAGCATAAATCCGAGTATGAGCTTCATAGGTGAACCTTTTGTAAGGTCTTTTACTGCTGACATATAAACATTTTCCTCCTTTTACCGACTTAGTTTTAAGGGAATCGTTTGCGTAACGGCGGGCGGGCGGCAATGTGCCGCTTCAAGTTCCGCCTTTAATCAACTTTCTGCTGTGTGAATCGTTTGCGTAACGGCGGGAATAAAAGATAGTGTGCCTTGTATGTTATAGCTATAATTTTATGCGATACCGCCGCATCTCTGAATGTGACTTCTTATTAATTTATTGCTAAGCAATTATACTATATTGCCCATCCTGTTTCAATCGGTAAAATGCACAATGTATTTAAGGCAATACCGCATAATTATTGTCATGCGATTGCGCAGTCAGATTTTTCGTCAGATTGTATAAATTGAGTGCAGGCAGGCCGGCGCCTGTCAAGCGAAATTTGTGCAAGATGGCGGAAAATATGCAAGCAAGCGTGTGGCAAAGGTGATAGCCGTTAATTATGCGGTATTGCCTTTAAGTTATCAAGGCGGTTTAGTCTATTGTGCAACGCTGTATTGCTTTATTTCATAACGGGCTATTCAACATAGTAATATCGGAGGATTTGAAAAAAATTACGGAAATTTCAAAAAACACTTGACAAACGGTTTTACAGCGGATATAATGAACACAGAATATGTTAAACCTATGAGTGAGAGTAGTAGCACCCGTCACTGTATGACAGAGAGTTGCCGGTCGGTGTAAAGGCAATGATACATACGCTTGTGAATGGACTCACGAGGGCAAACCGAGAATATCGTCAGGCGATATTTTAGGGGAGACGGATACCTCCGTTACAGGTCGCACATATGATAGTATGTGTAGCGAGTGACCGTGTTTTATTATACGGTAATTTGGGTGGTACCGCAGGTAAACTATACTCCTGTCCCAACTGGGACGGGAGTTTTTTGTTTTCCCGGACATTCAATCTCTACGTTGAAGCTATCATCATGGCACATGGCATGACAGCAGGGCAGAGCCGACATAATGCGTTGCTGAATAATATACAGGCTGTCGGACTGTGGAATGTTCCACGAAGAACTTAAGCACTCCGCCAAAACAGCTTTCGGGAAGGCTAAACGACACGGTAAAGCACACAATGTTTTGTTATCCTCGTTATGCGGATTATTTCATAACAACAAAACAAAACGTTCAAAACACACCATGTTTTATCCCCGCCGTTACGCTAACAGTCCCATTAACAGAAAGCAAATCAAAGGCGGAATTTGGAGCGGCTCACAGCCGCCCGCCTCGTAGAAAGGAAAATTATTATGGCAAACAGAGAAATCCCGTACAAAATTTATCTTGAAGAAAACGAGCTTCCCCGTCAGTGGTACAACGTAAGAGCGGATATGAAGAACAAGCCTGCTCCGCTGTTAAATCCTGCAACACATCAGCCCTGTACGCTCGAGGAGCTGAGCCACGTATTCTGTACAGAGCTTGCAAAGCAGGAGCTTGACGATACAACTCCCTACATCGACATTCCCCGGGAGATAATCGACTTCTACAAGATGTACAGACCCGCTCCCTTAGTAAGAGCATATTGTCTTGAAAAGGCACTCGGTACACCTGCCAAGATATACTACAAATTCGAGGGCAACAACACAAGCGGTTCGCACAAGCTGAACAGTGCGATAGCTCAGGCCTATTACGCCAAGAAGCAGGGCCTGAAGGGTGTTACAACAGAAACAGGTGCAGGTCAGTGGGGCACAGCGCTTTCAATGGCTTGTGCATATCTCGGACTTGACTGCAAGGTATTTATGGTTAAATGCTCATACGAGCAGAAGCCTTTCAGACGTGAGGTTATGAGAACCTACGGCGCAAACGTTACTCCCTCCCCCTCAATGGAAACAGAGGTAGGAAAGAAGATAAACGCTGAATTCCCCGGCACGACAGGCTCGCTCGGCTGTGCAATTTCCGAAGCCGTTGAATGCGCAACAACGCACGAGGGCTACAGATATGTTCTCGGCTCGGTGCTGTCGCAGGTACTTCTGCACCAGACGGTCATCGGTCTTGAAACAAAGACAGCCTGCGAAAAGTACGGCATAAAGCCCGATATGATCATCGGCTGTGCAGGCGGCGGATCTAACCTCGGCGGTCTTATCTCTCCCTTTATGGGCGAAAAGCTCCGTGGCGAAGCCGACTATGAATTCATCGCCGTTGAGCCTGCGTCCTGCCCCTCGCTCACAAGAGGCGTTTATGCTTATGACTTCTGCGACACAGGTGCTGTTTGCCCGCTCGCTAAGATGTACACGCTCGGCAGTACGTTCATTCCCTCCGCAAACCACGCAGGCGGTCTGCGCTACCACGGCATGAGCAGTGTTCTTTCACAGCTCTACCACGATGGATATATCACAGCACGCTCAGTTGAGCAGACAAGCGTATTCGCCGCCGCCGAACAGTTTGCAAGAACAGAGGGTATCCTCCCAGCTCCCGAGAGCAGCCACGCAATCAGAGTTGCGATAGACGAGGCTATGAAGTGCAAGGAAACAGGCGAAGAAAAGACTATCCTCTTCGGCCTTACAGGCACAGGCTACTTTGATATGGTCGCATACCAGAAGTTCAACGATCACGAAATGAGCGACTACATTCCCACAGACGAGGAGCTTAAGGTCAGCATGGATCGTATGCCTAAGGTTGACTGAGTGTATAATACTATTGTCCTTGATAAAAATTGATATATGAATGAAAACGCCGCCGGGAGTGATATTCCGGCGGTATTTTTTATTTGGTCGGTATTTTAGTCTTTCAGGGCGGTGATTGGAACGACGTATACGCCGTCGGGGCGCTTGTAGGCGGCGTTTGACAAGCCGCATACGACGCATAACGCTTTCGGTGCTCTGCCGTTTTCGCTTTTTATGGCATTGCTTATTGATATAAGATTTTCGGCGGCGGCATCTATCTGATTTGCGCCGAGTTTGATTTCTATTGCGAGCCACTCACCGTCCGGATATTCTATAACGGCATCAATCTCCTTGCCGGAATAGTCCTGATAGTGATACAGCACACCATCGTTTACATCGGCATATATCCTCAGGTCACGCTCACACAGCGCCTCAAACATAAAGCCGGCGCATTCAAGATCGCCAAGCAATCTTTCGGGAGTAGCGCCAAGCAATGCACACGCAAGCGACGGGTCGACAAAATGCCGCTTTACCGCCTGTTTTACCCGAACCGATGAGCGTATATTTGACGAAAACGGCAATTGATTGTCGGTAATGAAAAGCCGCTCGAATATATCAAGATATTCGGCTACCGTGTCAACGCTGATGTCCTCGTTATCCATCTGAGATATATCGTTTTTCAGCTTTTTATTCGTTGCGGTCGTGCTTTCATTTCTCGCAAGCGATTTAAGCAAAAGTCGCATTTTCTGAGTATTCCGCTTCACGCCGTCTATGCGGAACGCATCGTCATCTATAACCGCATTCAGATATTCATCGGGAATTAGCATTGCGTGTTTCAGCGGAATGCTTATATTACCCGGCCAGCCGCCTCTGACTATAAGGCGGAAAAGCTCCATAAGCTCCACTTCTCCGGTCATTTCAGCCTGCATTGTGCCGTCCGCTATACTTTTAAGAGATATTTTACCCGACGAATCGCCCGATTCATACAGCGACATCGGGCGCATTCTTATTTTTGCTATCCTGCCCGCACCGCTGTGCATAATACCCTTATGATCAGGCGTTGCCGAGCCTGTTAATATAAACTGTCCCTTTTCGGCACGTTTGTCAACCTCATAACGCACAGCGTCCCATATCGGCGGCACTTCCTGCCATTCGTCTATAAGTCGGGGAGTTTCACCGCCGAGTATGAGTTCGGGCGACATTTCGGCAAGCTTTCTGTTCTGAAAGTTATTTTCGGGGTTGCCTATCAATATCTGACTTTCAGCGTGAAACGCCGATGTCCACGTCTTGCCGCACCACTTAGCACCCTCAACGCACACCGCTCCGAACGCCTTAAGGTATTCGTCTATTTTCTTATCTATCAGTCTGGGTCTGTATTTATCGTTACGCATATTCCGCTCCTTTCGTAAGCTGTATAAATAATATAACACATTACGAGAGATTTTGCAATATCATTACGAGAGATTTTAAGTTTTCAACCCGTGAGATTTTGAGTTTCCATTACGAGAGTTTTTGTTTTTGCGATAAAGGCTGACTTCTATATCAGTATGTCACGATATAGGCGACTGCATTCCGGCGGAGTGGAGATGATAGGAAAACACCGCCGGGACGTGATGTTCCGGCGGTGTTTCTTATTCGGTCGGTATTTTAGTCTTTCAGGGCAATTGTAGGAGGCGCTTGATAAGCCACATATAACAAACGGTGCTATCGACTATATATTATCTTTCAAAAACTGAATTAGTTATTTTTTCGTATCCTTCATATCTGGGTATCGCCCAGATTTTAGAATTTCCATCCATTTCTGCAACGTCGATTTTTTTAGAATCATACGAGAACGAACTTCAAATTTTCCTTTTTTCATTACGCCGTCTTCCAAAGCAAAAACAATATCACTACCATTTTTGTAGTCATACATCGCAAGTCTGCCATGTGCGAACGCATTTCTGATATGATAACAAATACTCAAAAATTCATTATAGTGCCCCTTATAGATAGCAATTCGTTCTTTGCTTCGGTTTTTATGAAAATCTTTTTTTAGTGATGTCTTCTCACAAATAGCTTTCATTTCATCTGTTTTACTTGCAACCGCAAACGAAGAATTGCGTTCTAAGCCGGCTATGCTAAACAGATAATTTTTTAGTCTATCGTTTTTCCAAATATCTTCTCCCCAACCGTACTCAGTTAATTTAATACCGCTACTACTTAAGCCATCACAAGGTGTATTGATAACATAAAACATTATCAAATCTTTCAAAACATCATCCGCATAATTATCCGGCACTCGTTTTTTTACCCACTCGGGGACAAGAGGTGCCATTTCGTAACCATTATTATTTGCCATATAAGCTCCTTATCTGCCATTATATATTTAATATTTACCACATATTTTGTATTTTGTCAAGTGCAACTTATCCACATTGCAGGGCGAATACAATATTGATCAGCAGTAACACCATCACCTAATTCATAAGTATAGCCGGTACTAGTAACATAGGTTGAGCTACCATCAAACTTACCATGAGTGCGTAACCACCAATGGCAGGAGTTCACACCATCTACATTACTGATATAAGGTCTTTTTGCCAGTACGTAGTCAGTAGGTTCACACAGTCTTTCTTTTGGACTATTGAAATATTTCTCTGCCTCGTTTATGCTAAGAATGAATATTTTATCTTGTGTGCTCGCACCTTGATATACATCGAATCGTGGATTTTCATCCGCTGAAACATAAGTAATCAGAATTTTATCTTGCTCCTCAGGAGTGAAGGCTTCATTCAAAAATTTATCATTCAACCATGTACGAATAGAGCTTTCATCCCATGTACTTTTATTTTCGCTTTCGCTATATTGTTTACATTCAATGACTTTATCGGTTATTAAAAGAATTTTATTATCTTCTTTGGCAAGAACAGCCCAAGTTATAGGGCTTTTATATGTACTATTATTTTGCATATAGTTTCCTATCTGCATTTTTTCTCCCATCTCATATAAATACGGATTATCGAATTTAATTTCTTCTATTCTTTTTTTGCAGTTCTGATATTCACCGAGTTCATTAAATATCTCTATAGCCGTGTCAAACTCCTTATTTGATACTAAATTCTCTGCTTTTTTGTACTTAGTTTCAGGTATCTTATCAGCACTGTCACTATAATCCCCAAGTTCCTCAAAAATTGCTATCGCCTCGTCATAGTTCTTACTTTCAACCAATGCTAAGGCTTCATTGTATTTGATTGAAGGTACTATTACAATTCCATAAATCAAAGCAAGCACTGCACATACAGCCACTACAGAAGATATTATTATCAATACAATTTTCTTTTTCTTCGCTTTTGCCTTTCTCTCTTTTTCAGCCTTTTCCCTCTCGGCTTTTATTCTTTCTTCCTCTTTCTTTATCTCCTCAGCCTTATCCCTGCACTGCTGTACTCTCTCGGCTGAATCCTTGTAAGTACCGAGCTCTTCAAACTGCTTAGCGGCTCTGAGTTGATTATCCTCGCTTTGTACAGTCTGAATTTTCAAAGCGGAATTATAAAGACTTTCAAGTCTGCATTCCTCCGCCTTTTCCTCACACTCTTTCTTTTTTTCGTCAGCGTCCTTGTAGCCGGGTATTTCGGCTAAATCTTCTATAATGATTTTGTAAGATATCTCATCACGGGCATATCCCATATCATAGACAGCCTTTTTATATATACTCTCAATACGCTTTTTCTCATTCCTGTCCTTTATATACGCATTATATTCTCCCAGCGTATTTTTGAGTTCTTCATCTGCAAAGCGGACGGTCTTACGGTACATATCCTCGCTGTCAAACAGCTGTGCCTGATTTCTGAGGTCTTCCGTTTTGCGTACTTTCAACTTCGCCATAAGCTTATACAGATAAGCCTGTGCGTTCTCGGGGTCGCTGTCAAGCACGCGCTCGCAGTATTCGTCAGCTTCCTGCCAGTTTCCGTCCTCTAAGAAAAGTGAAATACGCTTGAGTAACGGAGCAACACCCGAATTTACCGTCTGAACTGCCGCAGCGGTTTCCTTTACGGCAGACTTCGGCTCGTCCTTATTTATAACTTTCTTTATGCCACGCACTATATCGTTGATAAAGCCTATCTTGCCCATATCCTGCGCCTGTAAATGTGCAAATTCTTCCGGCAGTTCATAAGCGTCCATATCCTTGTAGCAGGGGATAAGCAGTTTTGAGCGGTCGGCTTTCATAAGCTTAAGATAACGTGACCACTCGTTCTTTACCCATACCGCCGTGAAATATTCCGGCTTTGAGCCGATGACAAGCATAACCTTTGCGCTGTTCAGTGCGGCGAATATGTAAGGCTCATATTCCTGCCCGAGCTTGTCCTCAAGAGTTATCGCCGCATAGAATACCTTAAAGCCCTCCTGCGTCAGCTGGTGATATATGTCGTTCGCAAGCACGCTGTCCTGTGTGCGCTTTCCGCTTTCATCGGTTTCCTTATAGCAGATAAATACATCGTAGGGCTTTTCGTTCTGCGAGATAGTGAGAATACCTTTCTGTATCTCGTCTATCGCCTTTGCCTCCGCCTCATAGATAATTTTCTGACTTATATCGGCATACTGAATAGCGAGCTTGTAGTCCTCATCTGCGGTGATAGCGTCATAGGACGTTCTGTGACAGGTAGGCACACGCTTATAGGTCGTGGGGTCTTCAACGTATTCAATGCCGTATTTGCACAGAATTATGCCCCAGTAAGCCTCAGACTGTGTGTTGTCAAGTCCGACAATTTTATTATATATCTCCTCCGCTTTGTCAAACTCGGACTTTAAACGAAGCGTATTAGCGCGGTTGAAAAGATTTCCGATTACATCATCGGTTATCTTCGGTATTGTCTGCTCCGTACCGCAGTATTCGCAGGTTGCGGTCGTTTCGTTTTCATTTATTTCCAGTGTGCCGCCGCACATTTTGCATTTCAATGTTGACATTTTAATTATTAACCTTTCTGTATTTAGCTGAATTATTGGGGGCTTTGCCTATATAGGTAACATTTTTCACATTTCCCTCTGAAACGTCATTTTTAAAACTTCTGCCGAAAGTCAATCGGTCACCTTTGGGCAATTCTTCCCATTTCACCCCATCAAATAAATCTTTCAGTGCAAATTCAGTACCGTCATCTAAAGAATTGATTTTAATGACAGCATCATTCATCCAAGCTTTAATATCCATAATTACTCCTTATTTCAGCGCCTTTACCTTTGCGTTCCTCTCTGAGATCAGCCTGCAAAGCTCCTCCGCCAGCTGCCGAGAATTAACCGCTTTGTTTTTCACACTGTCGGAAAACGCACTGAATTTTACCGAAATTTCGCTTTCGATTCCGCTTAGTACAGGGTTGCTCACAGGGTCGGAATAGCGTACAGCCTCATACACCTTGTCACAGGCTTGTCTTGCGTTATCGTCCGCCGCATAACCTTTCAGGCTCTCAGCGTCCGCTGTCAGCAGGCGGATAAACTGCGTCTGCGTCTTGATTTTAGCGTCTGTATGCTCAACTGCTTCGATTGCAAGCTTCGCCTTTGCAACAGTGATAATATACGCTCCGAGAACAACTGCGCAGGCTATTATTCCGACAAAAGAAAACGTGTCGGGGATAAGCATTGTAAGCGAGCCGAGTACAAGCATAGCAACAAGTCCGCCGTAGCTGAGCGAAATCAGAGAAACATTATAGAAGAATTTTTTAAGCGAATCAGCCCTGAACGCAAAATAAGCGCATAAAAGCTGACCTATGAAAGCCGCCGTTACTGCACCGTATCCTATAAAGAATGATGCGTTCAGCTCTTTTCCTGTATTCAGCGCAACTGTGAATGAAACCACATTGAATACAACGAGTGCGACCGCCCAGATTACCGCATATATACCGAATTTCTTTTTCATTTAAATATCCCCCTTAGATTTTTTCGCCGCACTCAAGACAGAACTTTGCTCCCGCGGGAAGCTCGTTTCCGCACTTCGGGCATACCGTTACAAATTTGTGACCGCATTCGGGACAGAATCTGCCTTTTACCACCGTCTTGTTGCACTCAGGACACACTACCATTCCGTCGGGAACAGCAGGCTTTACCTTTTCTCCGCATTCAAGGCAGAACTTAGCGTTTTGCGGTAAATCGGCGCCGCATTTTTCGCATTTGATTACCGTTTCTTTTTTCTCGGGTGCAGGTGATGACTGCTGAAACGTCTGACCGATATTGCCGGTCATATTGTCAAGCTGTCCCATCATAGCGCCCACCATTTTCATTCCTGCCACCATGCTGACCATATCCGAGGCTACTCCGCCGCCTGCCGAGCCGCCGTTAGAACCCATATTTCCTATGCCCTCGGCATAAGCCTTCTGAACTTCAGCCTGCAATACGTCTTTCTGATTATAGCCCTTCGCCTGCATAATCTCGGCTTCCGCAAAGCCTGTGGCTTTCATTGCTGTTGCTTCTGCCTGCGCCGCTATAACGGCTCGTTCGGCTTCACGCTTTGCTATCTCGGTCTGTGTCGTCTGCTTTTCAAGCTCGGTCTGACGCTTTGCCGCTGTTATCTCCGCTTCGGCTTTAGCCTGTGCAGTGCCGTATCTGGCTTCCGCCTCAGCCTTTGCGGTGCGGATATCAGCCTCCGCTTCAAACATTCTCTTTTGCAAAGCTATAGTATGTAATTCCCGTATTCTCTTGAAGTTCGGGTCGTTATCGGGCAGAACTACAGTAGTCAGATAAAACTGAGGAATTGTCAGACCGTACTCCTCAAATCCGGGCATTATTACCGATTTCAACACCTCTGACAGTTCCGCAAGATGCTCGTCTATTTCAAGAAGATAGATATTCTTCGAATTGATAGCAGTAGAAAGGTTTGATTTTACCGCTGTGGAAATAAGCGGACGGAAACAATCCTGCAACGATTTTGAAAAGGCGATGTTGTTATCGTCCCACGCTATTCCGTTCATTGTGCCGACAAGCTTTATCAGCAGCTTTCTGCTGTCGCTTACCATAAGATTCATATTGCCGCACGCACCGAGTTCAACAGGTATTCCCGAATCGGGGTCGATATAACGAACCTTTGTATCCGTTCCCCATTTGAGCGACATCTGAACCGTTTTATTGATAAAATATACTTCACAGTGGAACGGCGTCTGATCGCCTGTTGCCCTGTTCAGCAGTTTGCCGAGTTTTGGTATGTTCTGCGTTTCAAGTGTATATCTGCCCGGTCCGAACAGATCGAGCGCCTGACCGTTCATAAAGAAAACGGCTTCCTGGCTTTCGTGGACTATAAGCTCGGTAAGGCTGTTGAAATCTTCGTTAGGGTGCTTCCACACAAATGTGGAATTATCCCCTTCGTATTTGATTATCTGTGCTATCTGTCCCATAAATCACACCTCATCGTCTTTCATTTTGTCAACTAATCTTTTTAGACTTCTTCGCATTAAAAAGTGCCTAATATGACTAATTATACTTAAATTATAGTCATATCAGACACTTTTGTCAACATTTTTCAATCTGATATGATAAAATCTGTACAGGAGGGGTGAGTATGGCACATTATCAAAGATTACGCGATCTGCGCGAGGACGCGGACAAGACACAGCAGGAGATAGCCGACTATCTCGGCACATCTGCGCAACACTACGGGAAATACGAATCGGGTAAAGCGGAAATACCGCTTGAGCGTGCAGTCCTGCTTGCTAAATATTATAATGTAAGCCTTGATTACATCGCAGGAATTTCCTCAAGCCGCCACCCTCTGACATCTGACAGCTCCCTTTCGCCTATCGGGATACTTTCGGACAAAATAACACAGCTTTCCGATAATGAAAAGCAGGCTGTAAAAGATACACTCAGTTCTGTTATAGATATGATCAAATAAAGATACCGCCGCAGAGTTACTGCTCCACGGCGGTGTCTTTTATTCAATTTACGATATAAGTAAAAGCAAGGACGATTTTACATCTCCTACCTAATTTTTTTGCAACTTTTGCCCTAAATTTTAAATACAACGCAAAAAACCGCCACAGATTTTAAAAACCTGCGGCGGTTTTATCCTGTTCGGACGGTTATTATCTTATCACGCTCAACCTGCCCTTATCCATTTCACATACGGTGTCGCACAACACCTCAATATCTTCCGCACTGTGCGAGGCAATGATTATAGTCTTGCCCCTTGCCTTGAGATCAAGCAGATAGCGGCGCATATCCGCAACGCCGTCCTTGTCAAGCCCGTTCATCGGCTCGTCAAGGATAAGCAGATCGGGGTCTTCCATTATAGCCTGTGCAAGACCGAGCCGCTGACGCATACCGAGCGAATATTTTTTCACATGGCGTTTAAGCTCGGGGGAAAGACCCACCGTGCGCATAGCATTGCATATGTCCTCTTTGCCTGCTTTTGCGCCGAGGTCGGCAAGAATCTTCAGATTCTTATACCCTGAATAATACGGGATAAAGCCGGGCGTTTCTATTATAACTCCCGTACTTTCGGGAAAATCGCAGTCCTTGCCTATCTCCTTGCCCGCTACCGTTACCTTGCCTGAGGTTGCACGGACAAATCCGCATATACATTTCATCAGCATAGTCTTGCCGCTTCCGTTGCGCCCTATAAGTCCGTGTATTTTCCCTTTATCAAAAGATATTGTTATATCACGGAGTATCTCCGTTTTGTTTATCGTCAGTGAAAGATTTTCTGTATTGATCATCAGCTTTCCTCCGGAAGAAGTGATACGCTCAATCGCCTTGCTCTCAATGTGCTCATAAATATAAGCAACAGAGCCATAACAGCGAAATAAACGTAGGAATACCATATCGGCTTTATCGGTTCACGGATTATCTCCGTGTAGTGCATCCATATTATGGAATTGCCCATAGGAAACAGCCACATCAGATCACTGCGCAGTGCGCAGGTAGCCACTCCGAGGGCTATGACCGCGGTACATATGAACATACCTGTCATTTTACCTGATGATATCCTGCAAATAAGGAGCACAAGCGACAAAAGAAAAAGGTATAATATGATGAGTACCAACGTGTGTACAATAGTACATATGGGGTCAAGCTGATTATACAGATTTTCAGGCAACAGCAGAGTAGCGAAAGTATTCATTTCATCGGGAAACTTTGCCGCATAAAATCTTGCAGCTTCACTCCACGATGAACCGAGCACCGTGTTCCCGGCAGACATTCCCACAACTGCAAGAAATACAACAGCTATATAGCTTATTACCGCCATAACGGCAAATAACATCTGACCGTACAGCCAGTTCAGCTTTCCGCTCCTGCAGATAACGAAAAGCGAGTTGCCGTCAAACTTCGGGAAATCGCTCATAAGCACAAGGAACACCGACGGCAGTAAAAGCACCGCTACCCACGAGTTGCCGACCGCTATAAACGGCTCAAGCACATTCATCGGACTGCCGTACCTGTCTGCACGCTGTGCAAGCGTATCGATGAAAAGCGTCTTTATAAATATAAGCAGTACTATTACAACTATATTTCTGGGATTGGTTATCCACTTTATGTATTCGCACCTTGCGACCGACCACATCTTTGAAAGGCTGATCTGTTTATGCACCTTTATCCGCACCGCCCTTTCCGAAAAATACATATACCGCAAACGAAATCAGTATAAGCACTCCGTAATAGCAGACAAGTGTAACGCTTGCGCCCGAAACAATACCGCTCGCCGCAAGCGGAGAAGCTGTATTGCCTATTGTCAGGAGCACTTCGTCTGTGTTACAGGGATCCTGCACGGCAAGTCCTATAAGCCATGAGCCGAGCTGTGTCAGGCCATAAGCGACCATAAACGGGATACAGCATATAAGATACTTGTTTTCGGTGTACGCCGTCACTATCAGCGAGAATAGTGACATTACAATTCCGTAGATAAGCATATCGAGCATATTGACAAGATATACTCCTGCTATCCCCACGCTGTCAAAAAGGCTCATCTGAATACCGGTCAGTATGTAAGAAAGGCTTTCGGCATCATAGGATCCTATATGCGGGAACCTTATCAGCACGACAAGCACATAAAGGCAATACCCGATAAGACTGCATATGCCGCTTGCGAGCACAGCCGAAACATACTTTGCGCTTTTAAGTCTGCGATAGCCTGTGCGTATAACTTCATAGCGGATAAAGCCCGAGCTTTTGTCATCGCACAACGCATTTACAAAGCACAGAGGCAAAAGCAACGGAAGAAACATATTCAGCCAGCTGCCGCCTTTAAGCCCGGACACTACACAGGCGCTAAAGCTGATATTGCCGGTATATATCCGCTGTGTGTCGATAATCAGATCCCAGACCGACAAGGACTGATTTTTGTCAAAGTCATAGTCGGCAGAAGCCGTAAAGCATATAGCAAATATCAGCAGCAGGCATATATAAAACGACTTATCTCCGAGTATGCGTTTAAGGTAAGAAAGTGTTGCTCTGAACATATCAGCCCTCTGCCTCTTCATCTGCTGTATAGAACGCCGCCTTGTTATAACGGAAATTCTCTCCGGTATCGGCATCTATATAGCAGGTGTACACGAGATCATTGTTCTTGTTCTGAATGACGACCTTCCATGCGGGGGTCGTTGTACTCTTCTGCTCCTCAAGCGGAATATCATAAGATCCGTAATATTTGAGCGGTGTGTATACAAGGTCGGCACTGAGCACCTCAAACGATACCTGCTCTGTCAGTGACTGTTCTATTTTGCTTATCACTTTATCAAACGGAAATAACTCTTCCGTTACCTTTTCATCGGTGATCGAACCGGTTCTTCTGTAGCCGTAAAAGCTGTCAATATCATCGGTCGTAACCATACTGCCGTTGCACAGAGTGGTTTCATACATACTGTCACTGCTGAGATAGAAACGATCCCAGTCAAAAGGTATTCCTCCGTATGTCGGAGTTGTTGTAAAAGAATAGAAATATTTATCCTGATCGTACTGCTGTACAATAACAGACATAACCCTCATATCATATACGGGTGACTTCGGGCATGGAGCATTTTTAAGATAGTTTTCAAAAAAAGTTACCGCATCGGCAACGCTTATCTCTTTACCGTCCAGCAATCTGAACTTCTCGGTGCTGTCACGGTCGTACCTCCCGATCACTTTATAATGCCCTTTGATCTCAGCGTCCCAATTTTCAAGGAAATGATTGTTCTTTTCGCCGCTATCTTTGCAGTACTGCTTAACCAGAACACCCTTGCAGACATTGGACAGATAGTTTCCGATAGGCGGGCCGAACTCAAGGAAAATATTGCGATCGGTAATATCCGAGCTAATCTTTTCGATCCGATAAGCATATTCCGAACCATCTTTTTCAACAAAATGAGAATAAGGAGAATAGAAATAAAGTGATATTATGTTTTTCTCGGAAACCGCATCATCATAATACTTCTTGAAATTCTTTATCGGATATTCCTCTTCCTTCATATTGCTCTCTTCTTCATCATCGGGAATATAGTAGTAGAAGAAATAGTCGTCATTGAATTTTTCATTCGGGAAAAGGTATGCGAACATCTCTTTGAAGTCATCATAAAATTCTGCCGGAGCCTGTCTGTTTACTGCCGCCTTGTCAAAAGAACAGATGTATGAAACGCTCTTTGGTACAAGGCTCACAAAATCCTCGGATATACCGAACTTTGTATTCTCCCGGATCATCTTCTTTACTTCGTCGTCGGTATAATAGTTTATTTCATTCTGACGTTTTAAAGCTTCCGGCATATCATCGTCAGTATTGTCAGAGCTGTTGCTTGCACTTTCGATATTGCTGTCGATACCGCCGCCACTGCAGCCTGTGCAGGCGCAAAGCATGAATGTTGCAAGTATTATTGTTAAAAAGCGTTTCATATACTGTATCTCCTTTTTGTAATGGTTTTATTAAAGTTATTGCAATAGCTTTGACTATATATTATCAAATATTAATGTTATTTTCAATAGCGATTTTGCTTATTTGTATGATTTGTCAACATCTCTTAGCATTTTTTGTTCATATATCACAAAACATTATACTACACATAATATAATGCTCCCGCGGCTGTCTTTCTTATTCTTCCGTGCCTATCTGCGCCGCATTATCCTCACCCACACTCATAAGCTGCTTGTTTATCGCTCTGGTTCTTACTCCGACAAGCGTTTCAAGGTCGGTGTCAACCTGCTGTAAATGTTTCTTAGTCTTGGTCAGCACATCTTCAAAAGTTTCAAATTCTTTCTTTACACTGCTCAGTATCTTCCATACCTCACTGCTTCGCTTCTGCACGGCAAGAGTGCGGAAGCCCATATACAGCGAGTTCAGCAATGCGGACATTGTGGTAGGGCCTGCTATGCTCACCCCGTAGTTACGCTGTAACTCCTCCACCAGCCCGAGCTTTACGACCTCGGCATACAATCCCTCAAACGGCAGGAACATTACCGCAAAGTTGGTCGTGTACGGAGGACAGATATATTTATCGTGAATATCCTTCGCACATTTCTTTATCGCTACAACAAGCGCCTTTGACGCTTCTTCGATCATTACCTTATCTCCGCTGTCATAAGCGTTGCAAAGGGCTGTGTAGGTGTCGCCCGGGAATTTCGAGTCGATCGGCAGGTACACCGTGTCATCATTCTTGCCCGGCAGCTTTACCGCAAACTCAACGTGATTACGGCTGTCGGGAACAACTGCAACCTCGGTATCATACTGTTCGGGAGCGAGAATATCCGCAAGAATCGCTCCAAGCTGCATCTCTCCGAGTATACCTCTGTTCTTTACGTTGGACAGGACTTTTTTAAGGTCGCCTACACCTGCGGCAAGGCTCTGCATTTCGCCCAATCCGCTGTATACCTTGTTAAGCTGTTCGCTGACGGTCGCAAATGAACGGCTTATCTTATCGTCAAGAGTGGTCTGCAGCTTTTCTCCTACCATTCCACGCATTTCTTCAAGCTGATTTTTTGTATTCGCATTTATGTTTCCAAGCTGTACCGCCATTTCGTTACGCATATTCTGCATATCGGCGGCGTTCCTCTGCTCAATGCTCTGAAGCCGCTGTTCAAACTGCGACAGCAGCCTTGCTGTTCCGTCGGAGTTCTGCTTTTGTGTGTCGGTAAGCGTGTTTCCGAGATTTGTCACAAGGTTCACAAGCTCGGTTCTTAGCACCGATTCGCCGCTTACACGGTTTGCCTGCGCTGTATCGAATTTTGCCGAAAGCTGTGCGGTACGCTCGGCAAGCATTTCAAGCTGTTTTGCGGTCTGCTCGTCCGTTATCTTGCTCACGCCGATATTTTCGGCAAGCCTTTTCTGCGTCAGAAGCGTTATTACCGATATTATCACCGACACTACGCACGCAACAAGCGTTATTATAATAAGTATTTCCATATTCCTTGCTCCTTTTAAAGTAATCTAATGATATTATAGTAGATTTTCCGCCTTAGGTCAATGCTTTAAAAGCAAGCTGTACTGTTTATAGGACAGAAAAACGGTCACCCGAAGATGACCGTTAAGTAAGCGATATTCTTATTCAGCTTGTAGAAAAAGTCCGCTCATAAGACTCAGACGTGCAGCTTCTCGATCTGCTCGTTAAGCAGTCTTGCCTGTGCGGAAAGCTCCTCACAGGAAGCGGCAGATTCTTCGGCGGTTGCAGAGTTGGTCGCAATAACACGGGATATCTGATCCACTCCTGCTGTTACCTGACGGACTGCATCTGCCTGCTCCTCTGCGGCGGCGGAAATATCTGCTACAAGTTTTGCGCTTTCCTGAGAAAGTGTCGTTACCCGGCGAAGCGTGTCGGCAGTCTGGTTTGCTATCTCAGAGCCGTTATGCACCGCCTCGATAGTGGACGTTATAAGATCGCGGGTGTTATTTGCAAATTCTGCCGACTTAGACGCAAGATTTCGTACCTCGTCCGCAACTACCGCAAAGCCCTTGCCCGCTTCTCCTGCTCTGGCTGCCTCAATAGCCGCATTGAGTGCTAGTATGTTGGTCTGGAATGCAATATCCTCGATGGACTTGATAACCTGCGAGATCGCTTCGGACTGTTGCTGTATCTTATCCATCGCTTCAAGAAGATGTTCCATCTCATCGCTTTGGCGTATCATCTGCTGTGCACAGTTGTCGGAAAGCCCGCTTGCCTTGCCTGAGTTTTCCGCAGTCTTGCTGATATTGTCGGATATATCCGATATAGTGGAAGAAAGCTGGTCGACCGCTGTTGCCTGACGTGTAGTTCCGTCTGCGAGGACCTGCGAACCGTCAGCCATCTGCTGTGAGCCTGCCGTAACATTGCTTGCAGAAGAATTCATACTGAGAATAACGTTGCTCAGCGTTTCCTTTATACTGCGGAACGAGCGGTTTATCTCCTCAAAGCTGCCGACATATTCCATTGAAGGCTGTGCAGAAAAGTCGCCTGTACCCATCTGTGACAGCACTCGTGAAATATCGTCAACATAGCTGCTCAGCGTATGCTTTGCTTCAGTAAGATTTTCGGCAATATCACCCATTTCATCGCCGCTGAATCTGAAAGCGGAATCCGGAGCGTTAAGCTTGCCTGAGCGGAGCTGTCCGCAGATATTTACGACTTCCGCTACAGGCTTACGCACCAGCTTCTTCATTACTCCGAACAACAGCGCCGCTATACCGCCGCATACAATAATAAGCACTCCCAGCGAAACCAGTATAGACTTTATCAGCTCTCCGTCCGCCTCGGCTGTGGTATAGCCTGCAAAATAAGCACCTACCACCTCGCCGCTGTAATCGACCATCGGCGTATAGTTGACATAATAGTTCGTGCCGCCGATAACCGTTTTTCCGATATATATATTATTGCCCTGTACCTGCTGCCAGATACCGCCGTCCATCTGAGTTCCGATGTCGCGTTCGCCCGAAGAGTTCATCAGCGTTGTATTGTAACGTGTGTCGCCGCAGAACAGCGTAAGCTCTGCACCGGTCTTTGCCTTGACGGAATCGACATATTCCGAGCCGTTCAGATCTATGCAGACAACCAGTGCACCGTTCTCTACCTTAAGCCCGTATACCGTATACAGCTTGTCGCCGTCAGCCATAATGCCCTTTATTTCACCGTTCGTAATGCGCTCTACAGCGCTTTCGCCGAGCGGAAAGCCCTCACTGCTCCACGCCGCAGCTCCGCCTTTTATATAAGCCGCATAGCTGTTGGCATTAGGCTTGTTGGCAGCCCAGAAGCTGTCATAGTCCGTATTGCTTGTCTTACTGTCAGAGCTTGCAACGAACAGCTCAGCCACATCGCCCATTTCGTCTATGTCACCCTCGACCTCAGCGGCAAGTACATTAACGCCTGTCGCAGTTTCGTCCTCCTGTATGGTTCTGACAAATGACATAAACACGATTATCGTGACAAGCGCCATTGATATTGCTGCCATAACGGCGGCAATACACGAAATAACCGTTATTTTCGTTCCAATCCTCATTGATCTTTTCACTGTAAAAAGCATCCTTTCATATATAATATCAATTCTGCGGTGCGCCGCTGACCGTGCAGGGCACGGCAAAATCCGCCACACGGCGGATTTTATGTCTGAGGTTATTATAACATAAAAAAGATTACGTTGCCACCTTTTTCAGGAAATCTACCGTCTTTTCTTAAAAATGTTTTTTGCGCCTGCAAATTTCCCCATAAAAAGCCAAAATACACCATTTTTTGTAATAAAGCGTCTTATTTCAAACCGAAACGGTCACCCGAAGATGACCGTTTAAGTATTATTGCTTATTAACGGCTGTATTCTTGTAACTTATAGTTATATGACATATTGCGAACACAACCGAAAGTACAATAAGCGGAATGTTCAACGTCAGTATACCGCTTTCAAAGAAAAGCACTGATGGCAGAACAGACAGCGTCAGCGCCTTTGCCACGCTGTTTCCCTTGCGGAATACTATCCAGCCGCCGCAGTAGAGCGCAAGCAGAACTATGCCGAGTATAAGGTACAGTGTCTGCGCACCGTCATATATATAACCGAACGTTACAAAGGGAAACTGAATGAACATAAGTATAAAACAGCCGAAGCGACCTATCTGCTCACCTGTTTCGATAAACTTGTTGTGATAGTTATCCGCAAAGCCGTCCTTGTTTGTTACAGCATAAATTATATTCGGTATCAGCAGGACAACGACAAATATAAGTCCCGTGAGATTAAACCAATCCACCTTGCCGTACTCTTATGCAACACCGAAGCCGAGAATTTCGACATATGTTGTCTTATCGTCACCGCTCTGCGTAACAGGCTTTATGCTGACCTTGTGCGTACCCTCCGCACCGGAATATGCAAGAGTTGCAACGGGATTGCTCCAGCCGTCGGTTGCGCTTGTTGCGACCGTTGTATAAACCTCTCCGTCAACTGTAAACTGCAGCGAACCGAACACGGCGCTGTTGTTGCATTTATAGACAAGCATAAGATTCTTACCCGTAAATTCAAACTCCATAGGCTCACAGCCGGAAGGCTTGCCCTTGTAGCTCCAGCCATCGGGGAAGCTTATGAGAGTTTCCTTTTCCGTGTCAAACGTACCTGTCGAAGATATTTTCAGCTTGTCGGACGAATGAGTTCTGTCGATGAATGTCATATCCGCAAATCTGTCGGAATATACCCATGTATCGGGCAGAGGAGTGATAGTTACATCGCCCATTGTCTTTATCTTCTCGGTCGCCTTGTCAAACATATTCATGATAAGGTCGGCGGTCATCTTGTGACCCCACTCGTTCGGGTGGGATTCGTCATCGGAATAATCCTCCCACTTCATTCTGCCCGTTTCAAACTCGTGGGAAAGGACGTTGTTCAGCGATATCATAGGCAGACCGTAAGCCTTTCCGACCTGCGACATATATTCCTCGCAGGTGTGGCCGCTCTTTATAACGGTGAAGTACAACGCAACGGCGGGCTGTTTTTCCTGTGAGAGAATCTTTCTCACCATAGCGTCATAGCTGTCCTTGTATATCTGATCGTTTCCGTCATTTACGGCAAACTCTACAAATACCATATCGGGGTCATGATCCAGCACATCGCGCTGAAGACGGATATTTCCGAGTACGCTCGGCGTACCGCTGAGTCCGGCATTGACATAGTTTATCTTTGTATCGGGATACTTTTCGCAAAGGCGGTCATACGTCAGCTTTGCCCAGCACTTTTCGGGTCCTGCCGTAAGGCCCTCGGTGATGCTTCCGCCGATGAAGGCTATAGTTACCTCCTGCTTATTCTCAAGCTTTTCTATAAACTTTGACATTCTTTCAAGGTTGCCGAGATCCATAAGCGACCTTTCGACCATATTGTCATATATCTGCTCCTCGGTGAGCTTGCTTTCATCTATACTGCTTGTTTCAGATGATGTATCCGAACTGCTGTCGGTTGATTCCGATACAGATGATGTTGTCTGTGTATCGGACGAGCTGTCCGATGATACGGCAGAACCGCCGCTTGCGCTGTTATCCGCACAGCCTGCAAGCATTGACGCACACAGCACCGCACACAGTGTTATCTTGATTTTTTTATTCATATTTACCTCCGTCAGAAAAAATATGTCTATACTATTATACATTAACGCCGACCGATAATCAACCGTTATTTACCCGAAAACGAGCAATTTCACCAAAATCCGACTGTAATAATATACTATATAAACCGACCGCCTTACAAACGGTCAGTTGCTGTATAATTCCGTGCAGACGGTTAAAAATAACCGTGTACATCAGATACGTTCAAAGCATCGCATACGAACAGAAAGGAAGAAAACCATGTTTGTAAAAAGAGGAGAGATATATTACGCAGATCTGAGCCCCGTGGTCGGAAGCGAACAAGGCGGTATGCGCCCCGTACTTATCGTCCAGAACGACGTGGGCAACCGTCACAGCCCGACTGTCATTGCCGCCGCCATAACAAGTCAGAAAGACAAATCACGGCTTCCTACCCACATTTCGATAAACGCCGACCGTTGCGGTCTTGCAAAGGATTCTATCGTACTGCTTGAGCAGGTAAGAACGCTCGACAAACAGCGGCTCAAGGAGCGGATGGGCGAGCTTGACGAGGGAGCAATGAACAAGGTCGATAATGCACTGTCGGTCAGCTTCGGGCTTTCGGGAAACAATTAATGAATATTACCTTAACATTATGTAACGCCGTTACACAGCATCTCATATTTCGGACTATGTAAAGGTTATCATTGACAGCCGCTTTAGCTAAAGCTACAAAAATAAATCCGTTTATGAATTTTAGGTTGTAAAATCATCTTTATAATGGTACAATAATCACGCAGTAAAGCAAAAATTGACGGAACGGAGAAAAACCATGAACATAGCTATTGCGCAGTCGGGCGGACCTACAGCGGCGATAAACTCTTCACTCTGCGGAGTATTTGACGAGGCGGAGAAGTATAACGAGATTGACAGAATATACGGTTCGCTGAACGGCATAGAGGGTATACTGAACGATAACCTCATCGACCTCAAGGAAGTGCTTATCACAGAAAACGACAAACAGTTACTGAAGCGTACACCCTCAACGGTGCTTGGCTCATGCCGTTTCAAGCTGAAAAACAGCAGCGATGACGACAGCGACTACAAACGTATCACCGAAACATTCACAAAGCACGGCATAAAGGCGTTCTTCTATATCGGCGGCAACGATTCGATGGATACAGTAATGAAGCTTGACGCTTATTTCAAGGAAAATCACATTGATATTAAGGTAGTCGGCGTACCGAAAACAATAGACAACGACTTACCTCTTACCGACCACACGCCCGGTTTCGGCTCTGCGGCAAAATATGTTGCGACAACATTACAGGAAATAATCCGTGACAGCCGTGTATACTCCATTCCGTCCGTTACGATAGTAGAAATAATGGGTCGTGACGCAGGATGGCTCACTGCGTCGTCCTGCGTACTGCGTGCTAACGGTGAACCCGCTCCCCACCTTATATATCTTCCCGAAAGCGACTTTTCGCAGGAGCGTTACCTTGAGGACGTGAAAAGAATATCCAAAAGATACAAGGCTGTTATAGTTGCAGTATCCGAGGGTATAGACTGTCTTGCAAGCCGTTCGGAAGCCACCGACGCATTCGGTCATAAATATCTGTCGGGCGTGGGAAAATATCTTGAAGAGCTTACCCGTGACCACTTAGGCTGCAAGGTGCGTTCGATAGAGCTTAACGTAATGCAGAGATGCGGCTCGCATATAGCCTCTCTAACCGACCTTGACGAAGCGTGGAGAATAGGTGCGGCGGCAGTAAACGAGGCGCTCAAATACGGCGGCAGCGGCGTAATGATGGGTTTTAAACGAATCAGCAACAATCCTTACCGTGTCGGCATCGCTCCGCTTGACGTAAGAGAATGTGCAAACAAAGCGAAATATTTCCCGAAAGAGTGGATAACCCCCGAGGGAAACAACGTTACGATAGACGCACTGAATTACTTCCTGCCTCTTATACAGGGCGAGCCGAAGATAGATTATCTCAACGGCATACCCGTACATTTCAGGCTTGACCAGTAGGATTTCAGCCATATTGACAAATATCTGCATATATGCTATACTGTCTGCGGAAAGAAAAGTTTAATAACGAAAGCTTTTGTCAGGGGAACAGTATGAAAACGACAGATATTTTCGCATTAAACTTAAAATTGTATATTTTTGTCACATTGGCATAGTTCTGCGGAGAACTATGCCTTTTTGTATATAAACCATAAAACTAAACGGAAAAGAAGGAATTACAGATGAAATTTGTAAAATGCCTCACTGTAGCATTAACTGTACTTGCGCTCAGCGTTATATGCGCAGTATGCGCCGCAGCGTCAGACGGCATCATCGCATCGGACGGCTACTATGAGTATAAGCTCGAAGATGACGGAACCGCAACTATCGTAAGATATGTCGGTAATGATATCAGAGCCGATGTCCCTGCAAAAATCGGAGGCAGAAATGTAGGCAGGGTAGAAAACATTTTCAACGGCAACGAAAAAATCATATCCGTCACAATTGCAGACGGCATACCTGAACTGGCAGATAATATATTCAGTTCGTGCAGTTCTCTGACATCGGTAAAGCTTCCGTCGACACTGAAAACTGTGCCGAACGGTGCATTTGCATACTGCCCTAAGCTTACATCAATTACAATTCCCACCGGAATAACAGGTATAGGCGAAAAGGCGTTCTACTGGTGTGATGCACTGAGTACGGTAAATATGCCGACGAAGCTTGACTATATCGGAAAGCAAGCCTTCTATGCCTGCAAGTCGCTCAAAAGCATAAGCATACCGACAGGCGTCAAAACGATCGATATACAAACCTTTGCAAGCTGTATGCTTCTTCAGAAGGTCACTCTGCCATCTACTGTAACAACTATCGATCAGGGCGCATTTGAAATGTGTCTTTCGCTCAACAGTGTAAACCTACCGGAAAATCTTGAAGAAATCTCAGATAACGCTTTCAACTTCTGCGATGTTCTTGATAATATAACCATACCGTCGAAAGTAAAATTTATCGGCAGCAACGCTTTTGCAGACTGTGCATCGCTCAGTAAAATCAATATCCCCGCAAGCGTTAAATTGATCGGAAACAATGCTTTCAGCAAATGTGGAAAGCTCGCATCCGCAACTGTTGAGGCAGGCAGTAAGTCTTTCTGCAACGAAAACGGCGCATTATACACAAAGGACCTGAGTAAGCTGATCCTTTATCCCGCAAAGAGAGCGGGGACATCTTTTAAGGTTTCGGACAAGACCTATGATATCAAGCCTTATGCTTTCTATAAGGCGGAAAATCTGACAAGCGTCACACTTCCTTCCAAGCTTTCCTCTATAGACGAGTGCGCATTTTACGGCTGCACGGGTATAAAGACGATCACCGTTCCGCAGTTTGTAACATACATAGGAAAAAGAGCCTTCGGGTTTTACCACAAGGTCAATGTAACTGCGGATCAGAAGATCGACGGGTTCAGAATCCGAGGATACAAAAACTCAATCGCACAGCTCTATGCAAGCGAAAATGATATAAAATTTGAAATTATAGCTGCCGCCCCTGCGGCAGTAACCGGTTTAAAGGCAACCGCAACAACAAGCACGTCGGTTACTCTCGGATGGCATTTCACCGTTAATGCAGACGGTTATGAAGTTCAGCAGTATAAAAACGGCAAGTGGACGAATATATTCACTCCGTCAAAGGCTACCGATACATGCTATACCGTAAAGGGCTTAAAGGCAGGCACGGCAGGTTACAGATTCCGCATAAGAGCATACAAGACCTATGGCAGTTCAAAGCAGTACGGCTCGTGGAACAGTGAGCTTAAGGTCAATACAAACCCCTACGGCGTGAGCGGCTTCAAGGTAAAATCAAAATCAAGCACAAGCGTTACTTTACAGTGGAACAAGGGTACTACCGCAAGCGGTTATCAGCTACAGCAGTATAAAAACAGCAAGTGGACGAATATATTCACTCCGTCAAAGGCTACCGAAACAAGCTATACCGTAAAGGGCTTAAAGGCAGGCACAGCAGGTTACAGATTCCGCATAAGAGCATACAAGACCTATGGCAGTTCAAAGCAGTACGGCTCGTGGAACAGTGAGCTTAAGGTCAATACAAACCCCTACGGCGTGAGCGGCTTCAAGGTAAAATCAAAATCAAGCACAAGCGTTACTTTACAGTGGAACAAGGGTACTACCGCAAGCGGTTATCAGCTACAGCAGTATAAAAACGGCAAGTGGACGAATATATTCACTCCGTCAAAGGCTACCAAAACAAGCTATACGGTCAAGCGCCTGAAGGCTAACACAAGCTATAAATTCAGGATCAGAGCATACAAGACTTACGGAAACACAAAACAGTACGGCTCATGGAGTAAAGAGCTTACAGCAAAAACAAGCAGATAAAGCTAACGGGTATCGGACTTCCGATACCCGTTTTGCATAACCGCTTATATCAATCAAACTTCGTTATCTGCGGATTTCTGCAATGCTGAAGAAGATAGAGCACTTCTTCACTCTTTACAAAGTACGACTGTGAATAAGTATCATCAACATAGAAATCAAGCAGGAATTTATCCTCCCATTCATGAAGCGACACTTTGAGCTTTTCCTTTATTCCGTCGTACTTGTCACCGAACAAAGCTCTCAACCCTTTTCCTCTGCGTAAAAAGCCGTAAACGAACATAGCTCCTCGAAAGCATGGCAGAAGCTGTGAGTAGATCGGCGAATCACGGCGAAACTCGATAACTACCTTCTGCTCAGTAAGCCCTCCGGGCGCGTCCCTGTCCTCAGGGAGCACAGTCCTGAACTTTTCGGGCGGCATTATCGTGCCGAGCTCGATGAATTCTGCATTTTCATAGGGTGCTGTCATAATATATCCTTCCTTTCGTCTTCATATAAAACTATCGATGTCTTTATTATATATGCGCCGTTTTGTCAGTTCAACGAGCGGACGCACAATATACTTAAACCATAGCACAGCAAACCGGCTTAAAGGAATTCCTTTATAAAGAATGAAAGCATAAGCCTCAGCTTGTCCTCATAATTCAGCTCACAACCGAGAATTTCCTTTATACGTCTGAGCTTGTAGTTTACTGTATTGCGGTGAACAAATGTAATCTTTGCGACCTCCTGTACACTGCTGTCGTTTTCAAGATAGCACTTGAGCGTTTCCATATAATCCGTGCCGTTGGCGCTATCGAATTCCTCAAGTGTACCCAGCGTTTCATCGTATATCTCGTGCAGTACCGATGTATCTTTTATATGTACAAGCAGCTTGTATATGCCCATATCGCTGTAGCCTACGCACTTGTCGCCATGGAGCAGCGCTACCCTGAGAGCCATTACCGCCTTGCGGTAACCGTCGGATATTGCGGTGTACCCCTGCTTTGACGGGCTTATGCCGCAGGTGAGCTTTGCTCCGTATTTGCCGGAATTGAAGATAGAATCGAATGTGGAAAAAATCTTCCGCACATCTTCTTCCTTACAGTCGGGGCATACTGTCACAAGATTTTTATCCTGAAAGAAGAAGCTGAATTGCCTTCCGCTTGTATTCAGCACCTTCTGCATGGCGCTTGTGGCGACCTTTTTCAGTTCATCGTCACCAAGCTCGGTTTTGGGAAAGCCGCATACGCCGACGCAGTATTCCGACGTCGGAAAATAACTGCGCCGTTCAAGCGTGGATTTATATCCCGCCTCATTTTCGGGGGAAAATATCAGATTGCGTAAAGCGGTGGCGAGCGCTGTTTCTATTTCTTCGCCAGTTACTATCCTGTGACAGAAGTCATAGGTGATATCTATAAGCTTTACCTCCCACGGTACACTAAACAGCGGAAGTGAATTGAGGTCACAGCAGTCCTTTACGCTCTGCGGTATACTCTTTATATATTTGCCGGTGTTGATAACAAGCGCACTGCAACGTTTTTCGACAAGCTCTTCAACAAAGCTGAGCAGGTGACCTTCATCGTTTATTCCGACCCCTGTCATAAAGACTATTTCGTTTCCGTGAAGAAAAGGTGACACATCAGCGTTTTCAACCAGATGCACCCAGCGGACGTAGTTCCCCAGTCCCTCTTTTCCCGCAACAAGCTTCATAACGTAATTCGCCTGTGCATTTGCACATAGCTTTGATACTGTAATTGACACATTCTCACCCCTTTTTCTTTTAAGATAGCAAAAACCGCCAAAGCTCCCTTGTTGCCCGACAGCCTTGGCGGTGTTCATCTCGTTTATTGATATAGAGTATAACACGGTTTTGCATAATTGTCAAGCAAATATTGCAAAATTCAACTACAGCACAAACAAACAGGCTTTCTTTAGGCGCTCTGCACAATTCAGCACAAATGCTATTGCAATGCGCTTTTAAGCGTGATATAATGCAGTTAAACCGAAAGGAAACAGTGAAATAAAACAAAAAGAAACTTGCAACGGCGCAGAAAATGATTTCTGCGCCGTTTTGTTTTGCAGGAATAAAAAGATAAGACTTGCAAAACAGGAAAGAAAGGAGTGCTTAGAAATGAGTGAAAAGGTAAACGCACCGGAGATCTCGGTAAAGAACGTCAGCATGGTGTTCTCCGACAGCAAAGGCAACCCGGTACAGGCACTTAAGAACGTAAGTATTGATATTCAGAAAGGTGAATTCATATCGCTCCTCGGTCCTTCCGGCTGCGGTAAATCCACACTTCTTCGTATAGTATCGGATCTGCTGACCCCCACCTCAGGCGAGGTTACGGTCTGCGGCAAGACGCCGAGAGAAACAAGACTTGAGCAGAAGTTCGGTATCGTGTTCCAGAACCCCGTGCTTCTCGACTGGAGAACGGTAAGAAAGAACATAAGACTTCCGCTTGAGATGATGAAGGTTCCGAAAGAGGAGCAGGCGAGCCGTATCGAACAGGTACTGGAGCTTGTCGGACTCAAGGAATTCGGAAACAGCTACCCCGGACAGCTTTCGGGCGGTATGCAGCAGAGAGTAGGCATAGCAAGAGCACTTGCGATACAGCCCGATATACTGCTGATGGACGAACCGTTCTCGGCGCTTGACGAGTTCACAAGAGAAAAGCTCAACGACGATGTACTTTCAATATGGAGAAAGACAAACAAGACAGTGCTTTTCGTAACTCACAACATATCCGAGTCGGTATATATGTCCGACAGGATCTGCGTTTTATCACCGCATCCCGGCAGACTTTCGGCAATAGTTGATGTAAATCTTCCCAGACCGAGAGTTCCGGATATGAGAGGTACTCCCGAATTTGCCGCTCTTGTTGAGAAGGTAAGAAACAGCTTCGAGGGTATATAAAGCCGAAAGGAGCGTTAAGAAATGATAAAAAGGATAACTTCCTCCAAAGGCATAGTAACTGCCGTATGGGTGCTGGGTCTTGTAGTGATATGGGAGATATGCGCATTCATAGTAGGAGCGACACAGCGTACACCCGTAAACGTTCTTCCGCATCTGTACCAGATAATCGGCTCGTTCTTTGATACAAAGTCGATAACCGGTTCGGGCGATACGATAGCAACACTGGTTTTCTCCAGTGCCGCAGAAACGCTTTCAAGAGCGCTTATCGGTTTTATAATCGGTATGGTGCTGGGCTACATACTGGCTTTGCTGATGCACCTGTCACACATAGTCGAAAAGATAGCGTTCCCGTATCTTATGATAATCCAGATGATACCTATTCTCGGTATGGCGCCTATCGTACTTTCGATAACGGGCGATATATCAAGTGCACGAATCATAATCGCCGCAATACTCACATTCTACCCCGTTTCGACAAATACGCTGGCAGGCTTCAAGTCGGTCGGACGTGAAAGACACGAGCTGATGAGATCCTACGGTGCAAGCAAGTTCCAGCTTTACACAAAGATGCTTATCCCGTCGGCAATGTCCTACTTCTTCACGGGTCTTAAGATCTCGGCACCTATGGCGATAACAGCATCTATCCTTGTAGATACGCTTCAGGGCGGCAACGGTCTTGGCTGTATGCTCTCCCAGTCGCTGAAAGGCTCGATGACAAGATTCGTATTCTGGGATATAGTAATATTCAGTGCCGTTATAGGCGTGCTAAGCTTCTATCTTATGGGTGTTATCGAAAGAGCGATAACACCGGCGAAAAGAAAGGCAAAGAAAAAAGCACAGTAAGGAAAGGACTGATCGTACTTGAAAGGCAAGGCAATCAAAAACATCATAACAACAGTCGGTCTGCCCGTACTGTTCGGAGCATTGATATTCACACTGTGGCAGACAAAGGTTCTGCACGCACTGTTCAAAACGGATGAGATAATCCTTCCGCTCCCGACAAGAATAGGCTCAATCATAGGCGATAACTTCACAAATATGCTACCGCAGATAGCGTCAACTCTTATAGTGGCGCTCGGAGGACTTGTACTCGGCTCGATACTCGGCTACTTCATCGGCGTTGCCGGTGCGGTATTCAAGAAGTGGGGCATGGGCGGTCTGACCATAGTATCCGCATTCAATGCAATTCCGCTTGTAGCGCTCGCTCCGGTTATCAACAACTGGACAAGGGATCTGTCGAGCGTGGTAGATATAAGAAGTACGGTAGCTAAGATAATCACCGTTACAATATTCTGCACAGCTTCAATGAGCGTAAACGCATACAGAGGTCTGACGGAGGTAAAACCGTTCTCGGAGGATCTGTTCGCATCATACGGCTCAGGCAAGCTGAAAATGTTCTTCAAGCTGCGGCTCCCGAACTCACTGCCCTATGTATTCACGGCTTTAAGAGTAAGCGTACCGTCCTGTATAATCGGTGCGGTAGTAAGCGAATACTTTGCAGAGCAGGTAATCGGCGTCGGCAGGCAGATAAGAGAGAACATAGTCAAGGGTCAGTTCCCGACAGCGTGGGCATATATAACGATAGCCTGCGTAATGGGCATACTGATGTACATTATACTCCTCACAGTTGAGGCAATCGTGCTGAAAAACCGCCGTGCAAGATAAGCAAAAGAGCGGTTTCAGATAAACTAAAACCTATTTAAAAAGACGAGAAAGGATGAAACATTATGAAAAACAAAAGAGTGTTAGCAGCATTACTCGCAGCAAGCTGTCTTGCAACATCGTTCACCGCTTGTTCCGGTGACACCTCATCGAGCAGCACAGCAGAAAGCTCGGCCGCATCGGCAGACGCTTCTTCAAGCGCCGCAGAGGGTTCTTCGGAAAGCACAGGTCTTATGAGCGATGAAGAGATCATCAAGAAGGCTTCAAGCGAAAACAAGATCGGCAACTGGGGTCTCGGCAACGAGTACGAAATTCAGGCTCTGCTTTCAAAGTACGGTCTGCCCACAGATTATATCACAATGGACTTCACAATGGATCAGATAGATAAGGATACTATTACGCTGGCATCAGCAATGACATTCAACGAGCTTGGTCTTATCAAGAACAACTATGACGGCGGTTATAACTACGGCGATGAGATCGGTGTCATCGATATGAACGATCAGGGCGTTGCAATGCTCGAGGATAACCTGTTCTGCACAAAGGAATTCGCAAAGAACAACCCCAACACAGTAAAGGCATTCGTTGCCGCATCAATGAAGGGCTGGACATATGCGTGCGAGCATCCCGATGAAGCCGCAGAAATCGTATTCAAGTACGGTTCATCGGTATCGGCTGACCACCAGAAGTATATGGCTTCAGAGGTTGCAAAGCTTGTAACGACAGATACAAAGGGCAATGCGGTTTCCGCTTCGGATGTAGGTAAGATGGACGAAGACGCTATGCAGCAGACACTTGACCTTGCTAAGCAGTACATCAAGCTTGATGACGCTACAGCGGCAGACAAGCTCGCTAAGCTTACACTTGACGACATCCGTTCTTCCGACTATCTGACATATGACGGCGGAGCAGTTGAGAAGTCCGACCTCAAGGTTCAGCTTAAATGGTTACCGCAGGCTCAGTTCATGGGCTATTATGTAGCACTTGACAAGGGCTACTACAAGGATAACGGCCTTAACGTAGAGATCGTAAGCGGCGGCGGTGACGTCTCTGAAACAGTTGCAGTAAGCAACGGCACGGTTGACTTCGGTGTAACGTGGGTTTCTAACCTTATCAACGCCAACGCAGGCGGTATGGAGCTTCTTGAAGTAGCCCAGGTATATCAGAGATCGGGTCTTGTACTTTGCTACAAGAAGAGCCAGTTCACTAAGTAATTCACGGTTTCGGATCACTCCGGAAGCTGAAAGGCGGTATATATGAGCGAAAAGAAAATACTTGTAAGCGGTTGCCTTTTCGGCTGGCATTGCCGCTATGATGACGGCGATACGCCGTGTCTGCACCCACAGTTCCTCAAGTGGAAGGAGGAGGGCAGACTGATACCGGTATGTCCCGAAGTGTTCGGCGGTCTTCCGACCCCACGTCCCGATTGTCAGCGTACAGGCGATAAGGTGATGAGCTGCGTAGGCGGCGACTGCACCGAGCAGTACACAAAAGGCGCAAACGAGGCGTTAAGACTTGCAAAGGAAAACGATGTTGCACTTTGCATAATGAAAGAAGACAGCCCCTCCTGCGGAAGTACCCACATATATGACGGCTCCTTCACGGATACTATCATCGAGGGACAGGGGCTTGCGGTCGAATGTCTCAGAAACGCAGGCTACAAGGTATTCAGCGAGAATATGATCGAAGAAGTCATAAAGACACTCGCAAAGTAAACACTACAGCAACTTATACAGTAAGCTCAGTATCGCACGAGCAGTTAAATACCGTTCGTGCGATCGGGAAAGACGTCAGGGCGGACGTATCACGGCATAGCGGTCGTTTCGCTCCGACGTTTTTCCCGATAAAAATACAAACTTTATCAAGAGCAGAAGGAAAGAGGGTATAACAGTGGTATTCAGATCACCACCAACGATTATTTACGGCAAGGGTACAGTTACCTCAGTCGGAGAGCAGGCGGCGCGCTTCGGAAAAAAGGCGGTGCTTGTCTGCGGAAAAGGCTCGCTGAGAAAAAGCGGCGTGCTTGATATTATAGTATCGAGCCTCGAAAAAGCAGACGTTTCCTGTGCGGTATATGACCGTGTAGGCTCAGACCCGACAACATCGGACGTTGACGAGGGTGCGGCTTTTGCAAAGGAAAACGGCTGCGATGTGATAGTAGCGGCAGGCGGAGGAAGTCCTCTTGATGCGGCAAAGGGAATCGGAATGCTGCTCACAAACGGCGGCAAGGTGACCGATTACGAAAAGACCGCTCCCGAAAAGGAGTCGCTCCCCATTATCGCAATACCGACCACAGCCGGCACAGGCAGTGAAGTGACAAGATACTCGGTTATAACAGATACCGGCAGAAATATAAAGATGCTGTTATCGACCGACGGTATCATTCCGAAGGTAGCGATCCTTGACTTTGCGATAACAAAATCATTGCCGTCATTTATGACAGCGGCAACCGGAATGGACGCTCTGACCCACGCAATAGAGAGCTACATAAACGTCAACGCATCTCCTATGACTAAGATGTATTCGCTTGAAGCGATAAGGCTGATTTCAAAGAGCTTAATCCCGGCTGTCCTTGACGGCAGGAACGAGCAGGCAAGAGAGGATATGCTCCTTGCCGCCTTATATGCCGGAATCGCAATATGCAGTGCGCCGACAGCGCTTGTTCACTCAATGTCAAGACCGCTCGGAGCGTGGTTCCATATTCCGCACGGCCTCGCAAACGCAATGCTTCTAAGTACGGTTATGGAATATAACCGCCCGTCCTGCCCCGAAAAATTCCGTGGCATCGCAATAGCGATGGGCGAGAATGTCGAGGGCTTATCGGTAAGAGAGGCAAGTATAGCAGCAGTTGAAGCTATCGCCGCAATAGCGGACGAAACAGGACTTCCGAAGCTGCTTTCTTCACAGGGAGTTACAGAGGACAAGATACCGACTCTTGCAAAGGACGCATTCGCCGCAGGAAGTACGGCGAACAACCCCAGAGTTCCCACAGTAGAAGAAATCGAAACAATATATAAAAGTATTTTCTGATAAAAGAAAGGAAGAAACAGTATGAGATACGGATTCAAAAACGCAGAAGAGGTAAAGGAAACCTCACTTAAGTACAACCTTCATTCGTGGAGCGTTCAGGGCAAGCTGAACCCCGCAGTAGTAGAAAAGGCGGAGGGTATTTATTACTACACCGCAGACGGCAAGAAGATGGCAGATATGTCAAGCCAGCTTGTAAACCTGAATGTCGGCTACGGCAACAAGGATATCATCGACGCTATCAAGGAGCAGGCTGAAAAGCTCGCATACATCAGCCCGGCTTACGCTATCGACTGCCGTTCAAAGCTCGCAGAGATGGTCGTAAAGGTAGCTCCGAAGAATATGGGCAAGGTATTCTTCACCTTAGGCGGAGCAGACGCTAACGAGAATGCAATAAAGATCGCAAAGCTGGTTACAGGCAGATACAAGATATTCTCAAGATACCGTGCATATCACGGAAGCTCATTCGGCGCAGGTAACCTGACAGGCGAACCCAGAAGATATACTCTTGAACCCGGTATCCCCGGCTTCGTAAAGTTTACAGATCCTTATCTGTATCACGCTCCGTTCCCCTTTGAGAACGAAGAACAGGCTACAGAGTATTATCTCGGACAGCTCCGTGACCAGATTATATACGAAAATCCCGATGCGGTTGCCGCTATCGTAATGGAATCGGTAACAGGCTCCAACGGTATCATCATCCCACCCAAAGGCTACTTACAGGGTGTACGCAAGATATGCGACGAGTTCGGCATTATGATGGTCTGCGATGAGGTAATGGCAGGCTGGGGCAGAACAGGCGAATACTTCGCTTGCGAAAACTGGGGCATCGAGCCTGATATGATAACCTTCGCAAAGGGCGTTACCTGCGGATACGCTCCTCTCGGCGGTGTAATCGTAAGCAAGAAGATTGCAGAGTTCTTCGATACGCACAAGCTCGACTGCGGTCTTACATATTCAGCACATCCTCTGGGCTGTGCCGCAGGTGTTGCGTGCCTTAACTTCTATGAAAAAGAGCACATTATGGATAAGGTAAAGGAGCGTGGCAAGCAGTTAGGCGCACTCCTTGAGGATATAAAGGCAAAGCACAAGAGCGTCGGCGATGTACGTTATATCGGACTGTTCTCCTGCGTAGAGCTTACAAAGGATAAGGCAACACACGAGCCTCTCGTTCCTTTCGGCAAGGATCCTGAGGGCATTATGGGCAAGATAGTCGGAATGTTAAAGGCAAAGGGCTTCAACACATATTCACACGAGGCTTGCATATTCGTCTGCCCGCCTCTCATTATCACTGAGGAAGAGCTTACGGAGAATATGGCAATACTGGACGAAGTTCTGACAGAAGTAGACAAGATGGTCTGATAAGCAACAGTTATTACGGGAAAGGACGGTAAGTTATGGATCTCATAATCAAAAACGGTACGATAGTTTCACCAACGGCTACATTCAAAGCCGATGTGTGCGCGGATAACGGCAAGATAGTTGCGATAACGACAGATGCCGGCACAAATGCCGACAAGGTGGTAGACGCAAGCGGCAAGATGGTGCTCCCCGGTGCCATTGACGCACACACCCACCTTGCAATGCCCTTCGGCGGCACAATTTCATCCGATGACTACTACGCAGGCACAAGAGCAGCTGCCTGCGGCGGTACGACAACGGTATTCGACTTCATTTTACAGGATTTCGGTGAAACAATGGTCGACGCTATCAAGCGCCGTGACGCATTGTGTGCTCCCGATGCGGCTGTCGATTACGCATTCCACGTTGCCGTAAAGGACGTTTCAAACGGACTTATCGACACTATAGAGGATGCTGTAAACTACGGTGTATCTTCGTTCAAGGTATTTATGGTCTACGACTTCGGTGTAACAGACGGCGTATTCTACAAGGTACTTGAAAAGGCAAAATCCTGCGGCGCTATGATCTCGGTACACGCCGAGAACAAGCAGTTAATAGACGTTCTGACAGAGCGTTATCTGTCAGAGGGCAAGACAAGCGCTTGGTATCACTATATGAGCCGTCCGGAATTTGTCGAGGGCGAGGCTGATATAAGAGCAATCCAGCTTGCAAAGAGCCTTGATTCCAAGCTGTACATCGTACACCTTGCAAATAAGGAAGGTGTGCAGGCGGTTGAAAGAGCAAGAAACGAGGGCTATCAGATATACGCCGAAACCTGTCCGCAGTACCTTGAATTTACCTCCGAGGTATACAAGAGAGCAGACGGCAGAAACTTTGTATGCTCACCTCCGATGAAGGGTGAGGAAAGCAGACTTGCTCTGTGGGAGGCTATAAAGAAAGGTCTTATCACAACAATAGCTACCGACCACTGCCCGTTCCAGTCATACGAAAAGGACTGGGGCAAGGACGATTTCACAAAGATTCCCAACGGCTGTGCAGGTATCGAGAATATGTACCCCTATATGCTGTCAGCCGCTAACGAGGGCAAGATAACATTCAACAAGGCAGTTGAGCTTTGCTCCTACAATCCCGCCAAGATTTTCGGCTGTGACGCAAAGGGCGCTATCGAAGTCGGCAAGGACGCAGATATTGTTATCTACGATCCCACGAAGGACTTCACTATTACAAATGACAAGATGCACAGCGACTGCGACCACACGATTTGGGAAGGCATCAAGGTCAAGGGCTATCCCGAGGCTACCTACTCAAGAGGCAAGCTCGTATTCAAGGACGGCGAGTTCTTGGGCGAGCGTGGCTGGGGCAAATTCATAAAGAGAAGCTCAAGCGGTAACTTATAATAAATAAAAGCCGATACATGACAGGGGAGAGCAATATCTCCCCTGTATCTGTAACAGCACAAAGGAAAAGGAGAGATACTTATGCCATTCGTAAAAAATACAGCTATAGAAGAAAGCGCCCGCTGCCTTTTATGCCTCGACGCTCCCTGTACAAAAGCCTGTCCGAACGGCGCACAGCCCGACAGATTTATCCGCTCACTGCGTTTCGATAATTTAAACGGCGCAAAAGCCTTTGTGAAAAACTGCGCCGAATGCTCCGCTCCCTGTATGACCGCCTGCACAAGAGCGAAAATAGACAGACCCGTTGAAATAAGACAGACAGCAAAGTATATTGCTTCTGCCGCAAAGGACGTTGAGCCGAAAGCAGATTTATCAATGACCTTCTGCGGTCTTAAGTGCGAAAATCCATTCTTCTTATCCTCATCCGTAGTAGCAAGCGGCTATGATATGTGTGCAAAGGCGCTCGATATGGGCTGGGCAGGTATCGTATACAAGACGATAGGCTTCGCAAAGATGAACGAGGTATCTCCCCGTTTCGATATTCTGAACAAGGAAACGACACCCTATATAGGCTTCAAGAACCTTGAACAGATCTCCGACCACCCTCTTGAAGAAAACCTTGCTATACTCAAAAAGCTGAAGGAAAACTATCCCACAAAGATAATCGTATCCTCCATAATGGACGAAAGCGAGGACGAGTGGACAGAGCTTGCAAGACTGTCTGAGGAAGCCGGCGTCGATATGATAGAGTGCAACTTCTCCTGCCCGCAGATGACAAGTCACAGTATGGGCAGTGACGTGGGTACAAATCCTGAGCTTGTCGCAAAGTATACCGCCGCAGTAAGACGTGGCACAAAACTCCCCGTGCTTGCAAAAATGACGCCCAATATAACCAATATGGAAATACCGGCTATTGCGGCTGTAAACGCAGGTGCTGACGGTATTGCGGCAATAAACACCGTAAAGAGTATCACAAACGTCGATCTTGACAGCTTCGTTCCGACCCCCAATATTAACGGCAAGTCAGCTGTCGGCGGATATTCGGGCAAGGCGGTAAAGCCTATCGCTCTGCGTTTCATCTCGGATATGAAAAGAAACGAAACGCTTGAAAATGTCGAAATCAGCGGTATGGGCGGCATAGAAACGTGGCGTGACGGTCTGGAGTTTATCCTTATGGGCTGTACGAATCTACAGGTAACGACCTCGGTGATGCAGTACGGCTACAGAATAATAGACGATATGCTTGACGGATTATCATATTGGCTCACTGCCGCAGGCTATAACAGTGTGTCGGAGGTAGTCGGTCTTGCAAATAAGAATATGACCGATGCCGGCAGTCTTGACCGTGACACCGTTACATATCCTATATTCGACAAAAACAAGTGCATAGGCTGCGGCAGATGCTACATTGCCTGCTATGACGCAGGGCATCAGGCGCTTGACTTTGACAGCAAAACAAGAAAGCCCGTTTTCCTCGGCTCAAAGTGCGTAGGCTGTCATCTCTGCGCTACCGTCTGCCCCGTAAATTGCATTTCAAAGGCTAAAAGGGTTGCAAAAAAGCACTGATTTTTCGATAAGAATCTTTATGAAATACGGCTGTTTCACAAGACAGCCGTATTTCAGACTGTCGATAAACCTCTATCGTTGATAAAAATGGGGTCGCAGGGGCGTAGCCCCCGACAGGGTCTAGGGGCGGTAGCCCCAGTAATATAGCCCCTTTCCCGGGGGAAAGGGGTTTGGGGATAGGGATTGAGAACAAGCACTTTTTTGAAAAAACAGACTTTTTCTACAAGATGATACAGCTGTTTCACAAGACAGCCGTATTTTTTATATCTCGTAAACCCGCATAAACACTCGATTTACCTCACTTTTCAAAAACTTTTTAAAATTTTTTTAAAATTTCTGAAACTTTTTCACCCCTGCCGCCGACTACCGAAATGTAAGCAGTTGATAAAGAGATATTCAAAAAAACTTTTGAATTTTTTAAAAAACTTGAAACTTTTCGAGAAAACCTCGTGACTGCATAATTGAAAAAACTAAAACGTGCTTAACAAGCACAGAATACATGGAGGACAAAGAAATGAAAAAGATTTTAGCAACAGTAGCATCTATCGCAATGGTAGCAGCTTGCTCAACAGCAGCTTTCGCAGCAGGTGACGTCGGTAAGTCAGAGACAGTTACTCCCGGTGCTTCATCAGGCAACACAAACACAGGTGTTGTACTTACAGTAGTTCCCGTAGCTCTCGCTGCAGGCGCTCTCACAGTAAGCGGTATCGTTTTAAAGAAGAAGAACAAGTAATTTAATTACCTGATAGATTCGATACTAACCACACTCGGTGGTTAAGAAGGACAATGTTCGAATTTATGACCCCGTTATCTTCGGATAACGGGGTTTTCATTTTATATAACTGTTTTGTCTGCCTTTTTATCCGCATATAAAAAATCTGCAATTTTTCATATAAAATCCCCCATAAAAATAAACTTTAACACAAATCTGCCGATAGAATATATGTAGAAGAATTTTATAGGCAAAGTTTGCCCGAAGGGAGCTGAAAATAAATGGAAATAAAGAATATCAGCGGTATTGTAAATGTCTACAGCAAGATGAAACTGAACAGCGGTAAAACAAAGGTCGCTCCCGCAGAGAAGAAGACAGACAAGATAGAGTTCAATTTTGCACGCAGTGTAGAGGCTGCAAAGGCTGACCTTGCCGCAGCGGTAAACGAAAATGCGTCGGCAGAGCGTATTGAGGCGCTTACAGACAGTGTTGCAAACAACGCTTATGATGTAAGTCCCGAAGCTATCGCAGACTCGATACTGATGTTCTGATGAACACGGCAGAAAGGAACGGTACCGATGACTATAGAAACAGCCGATAGAATTATCGGATTTCTTGAAAAATACAACAGTGCATATCGTGATATGGTAGCATTCCTTACCGAAAAGCAGGCGAAGGTCATGGCGGACGATCTGCTCTGGCTGCTCGATTCTGTTGAGGACGAACAGGCACTGGTTATGAAGATACAGTCGGAAGAAAACGCAAGGTCGGCTCTTTTTGAGGAGCTTGGACTCGGTGAAATAAAAGCAAGACAGCTTATAGAAGCCGCCCCCGACGAAAGAAAATCAAAGCTTACTCTGCTTTACGACGAGCTTACCGGATATGTGGCAAGGATAAAGCAGTTAAACAACATTATCGTTGAAACGGTAGAAAAGAAACTGTCAGTTCAGGAGGAACTGATGCGGAAGACAGGGATGACACTCACAGAAACCTATAACGGCTACGGTGCTAAGATAAAGCACACCTCAGCGCCGAAGGGTTTTATCGGTAACATATAATTTCGGAGGATAAATGAGAGCTTCATTTTTAGGATTAGAGATCCAGAAAAGATCGGTACAGATGGCGCAAAAGGCGCTCGATGTGACCGGCAACAACCTGTCGAACCGTGACACAGTAGGCTATACAAGACAGCGCCTTGACGTATATTCCAGCTATATGAACATGAGCGGGGTATACACCACAAAGCTCGCCCGTCTGGGACTTTCGAGCCAGGGCGTATTTGCAAGCGGTGTAAGTCAGACAAGAGATGAATATCTTGACAAGCGTTACAGGGATAACAGCTGTTACGTTGCCGAATACAATCAGCAGGCATCTATAATGAGCGAGATCGAAACGGCGCTGACAAACTTCTCCGATACATACGAGAATGTCGGTATGGCATATCAGTTCGACCAGTTCAAATCCGCTCTGCGTAAATATGCGGAGGACAGTGCCGACAGAGAGGAGCTTGCAAGCGTTGTAAGAAACCAGGCATACAATATATGCAAGTTGTTTACTCAGCAGAGTACAGACCTTAAAAACCTTGAAAATCAGACCTTATACGATCTGCACTCAACGCTTGAGGATGCAAACCGTATAATCGAGGAGATAGTCGAATATAACAAGCAGATAGTAAACGAATATGCGATAACAGGCGCAGACCTCATATACAACGGCTTATCCGTTACAGGCGGATACGGTCCCAACGAAATGCTTGACGCAAGGAACAATCTTATCGACCAGCTCAGCGAGTTCGGTGATATTCACGTTGACGATAACTTTGACGGCTCGGTAAAGATTACAATGGGCGGTCTTACGATTATAGACGGCAAAAAGAGCAACCTTTTTGTTACCGGCAAGGATTTTGACGCATACAACGCAAAGTACGAGGAAAACGGCGCAGTTGTGCTGAAGCTGACCGACGGCAACGATATGGTGCTTGAAAGCGGCTCGATAAAGGCATACACCGATATGATAAACGGTAACGGCGCATACGCATCGGGCAAGCAGACCACCGACTACGGTATAAAATATTATCAGTCGGCAGTGGACGAATTCGCAAAGCAGTTCGCAGGGCTTATGAACAAGCTCAACGGCGGCGACGAGTCCGACGACAGACTTATGTTCACAAGTGCGGACGGCTCACCTATAAACGCAGGAAACATAAGAATATCGGATGCGTGGCTTAAGGACGCTACGATGATAGCGAAGATATACAACGAAAAGACAGGTACTTACGATTATCCCGTAAACCTTGACGGCAATGCGGTAAACAAGCTGCTTCTCGGTATGGATGACAGCGTTCAGATAGGCAAGGGCGACTATGAAGGCTCAAGCTATGACTTCATTCTCTTCCTCAACAACCGCCTTGCACAGAATATCGAATTTGCCGAAAAGCAGTGCGATATGTATACCGATACGGCAACCTCATTACTTGACAGCAGAGATGCGATAATGGGCGTTTCCGAAACGGAGGAGGGCGTTAATATGCTGAACTATTCCAAGTGGTTCAACGCTTCTTCAAGAATGCTCACAACGCTCGACGAGGCGCTTGATACTATAATAGAAAAAATGGGACTTGTCGGCAGATAAGCGGAAAGGATAGATTAACATGAGAATAACACAGAGCATGACCAACAGACGCTATATGTCACAGCTTAATGCCGCTCTCGAAAGAAAGAACGCCTCCGAGCGAAAGATAAATTCGAAAAAGAGATACAACAGAGCGAGCGAGGATCCGATAAGCGCCGCAAAAGCGCTGAGAACAAGGAAGGCTATTTCAAATACAAACGATTATCTGGGCAACCTTGAAACCGCCGAGCAGATATATAACGGCGCAGACAGCGTTCTGATGAACGTAAACGACATTCTCGACAATATAATCGAAAAGGTTACATACGCCGCAAACGGTACTCAGCACGATGAGGACGAGGAAATACTCGCCCAGACTGTTGAAACTTTCGCAGACGAGATAGTAAGACTTTTCAACACCGATATAGCCGAAAGAAGAATTTTTGGCGGTGTAAACAATGACACCACCATATTCAAGATTGAAAACGTCGGCGGCAAAAAGACTATCACCTACAACGGAGTTGATATAAACTCCATTGACGATCCCGATAAATTTCCCTACTCTGAGTCGAGCTTTACCGACATCGGTACAGGAATGGTGATAGACCCCGCAACAGGCAGGGTAGATCCTCAGTCGGCACTTCCCGTAACCTTCAACGGCGCAAAGATAACAGGCTGCGGCAAGGATGATGAAGGCGACTCCAAGAATATAATCCAGATAACCCTTGATGCCGCACAGGCAGTAAGAGAAGGCGATAAAATAAAGGCTATGGACTATATCGACAAGCTGAGAGCAGCTCAGACAAGCGTCAGCGTTGCTCACGCCGACATAGGTAACAAGCAGGAATATATCGAATATAACACAAACCGTCTCACAAACAATATGGAAACTCTGCTTGAACAGCAGAACAACCTTGAAGGCACTGATATGGGTGCGGAAACAACCAACTGGAAAACGCTTGAAGCAATTTACAACGTTTCACTCCAGTTGGCTTCATCGGTAATTCCGATGAGCATATTCCAGTTTATTTCATAAGCTGTCGCTCTTTATGGGAGGAGCGAAAAATTAAAATGGGGAGGAAGATACAATGAATCCGAATTTGCTTAAGATTACGAGCATACCGATAAGCATCGAGGTAAATGTCACAAACGGCACGCTCAAGGCACCGGAGGACAAGGAGCCGCTCAAGATCGACATAAACCGCACACCCGGCGGCTATAAGATGGAGAGCAGACCTGCAAAGATAAACATAGATACTTATGCGGCACGTTCAAGCATGGGCTACGGCGAATACAATGCCTCCGACTTCAATCAGAGGGAAGCCGACAGAGGTTTCAAGATAGCCTATCAGGGAGTAGCAAGAATAGTAAACGAGGGCGACCAGCTTGCAAGAGGTGTTTCGCCGTCGGAGATTGCCGCACAGCAGATGCGTGCAGGCGCAACTATAGAAACGGCAATAGATTTTCTGCCTAAGGGCGGAGCGGACGTATCCTTTGATAAGGGTACGCTCAGCATAAACTACACTCCTACCGATATAAATATCGACTGGGAGAACATAAATTCCTCCGTTGTCGAGTTTGTTCCCGGCAATATAGAATTTATAGTAAAAGAACATCCCAGAGTTGAAATAGAATATGTGGGCGAGCCTATATACGTTCCGCCGAGTGCAAATCCGGCTTACGTTGCGCCCAAAAAGCTCAACACCAAGGGCTGATAAATCAGAAATCTGAAAGGAAACGGTAAAGATCAATGGAGATAATGACCAGAGATTTCGGCAAAGTAAATGTAGACGACAGCAAGATATTCAACTTCCCGTCCGGGCTTTTTGCATTTGAAGAATGCAGGCAGTTTGCCCTGCTCAGCCCACTCGGAGATGGCGTGTACCCTATGTGGCTACAGTCTACCGAAGATGTTACGCCGTGTTTTATCGTTTTCGACCCGGCTATAATAGACGGAGCATATAAGATAACGCTTAACAGCTCCGAAAAGAAACTGCTGAAGATAAACGACAGCTCAAACGTCAGATGCTTATCCATAGCAGTCGTACCGGAGGACTACAAAAAGACTACGGTGAATATGAAATGCCCCATAGTTATAAACTCAGACGAGAATCTCGCTGCACAGGTCATACTCCCCGAAAAATATGAGATACGTCTGCCGATATATGTGGATAAGGGGGCAAAGTAATGCTTGTAGTAACACGAAAAACAGACGAAAGTCTTACAATATCCGACAACATTGAGATAACCGTCCTTGAAATAGGCAAGGACAGAGTCAAGATAGGAATCTCCGCACCGAAGGATGTGAAGATAATCCGCAATGAGCTGAGAGATGCGCAGGATATGAATAAAGAATCATCGCAGGCACTGCCCAAGGCGGCTATGGAAGCCCTGCTCGGTATGAAAAAAGACTGAAAGGAAGAGATAAGATATGGCAACAACAAACAGCAGCAGCGTCTTAAGATTCAGCGGTATGAACTCAGGTCTTGATACCGAATCTATCGTAAACGCTATGACAGCGGCTACAAAGCTGAAAATCACAAAACAGAACCGTAAGGCGATAACGCTCAAATGGAAACAGGAAGCGTATCAGGGCATAACAACAAAGCTCACAGACTTCCAGAACAAATATCTTGATATGCTCAATTCCAAGGTAAACCTCAAAAGCAAGACAGCTTTTACAAAATACTCCGCTACGGTTTCGACAATAAACTCAGACGGTGTATTAAAAGAAGGCACACCCGCAGGCGTATCGGTCCGTTCCAATACAAACGCAGTTCCGGGTACATATAATGTAAAGGTACTCCAGACCGCCACACAGGCAAAATATCAGGGCAGTGCAATGGACGCAAGCTCGCTTAACTTATCACAGTACAGTGACGCTTCACAGAACTATTCGTTCAATATAACGGTAGGCACAAAGTCAACTGTTATAAACTTCAACGGCGGCAGCGCCGACAGTGTACGCTCGCAGATAAACAGCCAGCTCAAAGACGCATACGGTTCTTCGAACACAAGCGGTCAGGGTCTTGTTTATGTAAACGACAGCGGTAAGATTATATCCTCCGACAGACAGTCAATGTCGCTTACCGGTGTTGCGAATATGTACGGCAACTTCACGTTTGATTTAAACACAAACGTTAGCGCAGGCACAAACAAATTCAATATAACCGTCGGTGACGAAACAGTAAGCGTTTCATTTGACAGCTATACAGCCGATTATTTCAATCAGACAGACAGCACAACGCTCGGCGCTCAGAAAAGGGAAGAATTCCAGAGCCTTTATTTTGACGAGCAGGCTGAAAAACTGTATAATGCGGCAAAGGCAGACGGCTCTGTAGATTTTGACGCATTGAAGGCGCAGGCTTACGATAAGGCAAAGCAGGCGGCTTACGACAAAAAGTTTGAAAGCGAAAAGACAAAAGCCATAGCCGAGTATGATAAAGAGCTTAAGACCAACTATGATAGCGGTATAGCAGACGGCTCTATAGCAGAAGGCACAAGCTTTGAGGACTGGAAAAAAACGCAGGCTGAATTTGACGAGAACGCTTTCAAGACAGCGTTTGACGAGCAGTACGCAAAGGACTTTGACGAAACCGCATTCAGAGCGCAGTTTGACAAGGATTATGACGAGCTTTCCGCATATAAGGATACGCTTAATGCCGATGATTTCAAGCTGTCCAACGAGGATCTTGCCGCTTATGCAAACAAGCACGAGCTGAACAAGGCCATAGGCAAGGTAAAGCTGTCGGACGGAACCGGTCTTAACATAGACGAAAACGGCACCGTAACAGCCGCAAACGGCGAAAAGCTCTCGGTAGCCGCAGACCCCGCAACGCAGAACACATTCGGTGCGTCTACAGCCAGAACGACAACGGCACAGGTAACAACTGCCACAACGCTTAAGGATTTAGGTGTTGAGGACAGTGCGACCTTCACTATAAACGGCACGAAGTTCACATTCACATCCGACTACACGGTAGCAAAGATGATGAGCGAAATTAACGCCAGCAAGAACGCCGGCGCAACCATGACGTTCAGCACGCTTACAAACAGCTTTGCCCTCAGCTCATCGGGCTACGGCACAGCCGCATCAATTGAATTCTCCGCAGAAAACGGAAGCGCGGGCGCAGAGCTTCTCAGCACACTCGGTCTTACATCGGGTACGCTGACGCAGGGACGCAACCTGCAGCTTGAAGTAAACGGCGAAACAATAGAAACCTCGTCAAACAGCTTCACAGCCGACGGCACGACAATGACCTTCACATCCGCCGCACAGGGCGCAGAGTTCTCTTACGAGGTAAAGAAGGACAACAGCAGTGCGATAGACGCTATAAAGTCATTCGTCGAAGACTATAACAAGCTCATAGAAGAGGTTTACGGTCAGCTTGACCAGAAGCCGAACTCCGACTACTATGCTCTTACAGATGATGATATCGAGGATATGGACTTATCCGAAAAACAGCAGGAGAAGTGGGAAGAAAAGGCTAAGGAAGGTCTGCTTTACAACGACAGCACAGTATCGACAGTAATGCAGAAGATGCGTTCCGTTCTTTATTCAACGGTAAAGACAGCGGACGGACAGACATTCAGCCTGTTCAGCATGGGCATTACGACAAGCGACGACTGGGGCGACCACGGCAAGCTCGAGCTTGATGAAACAAAGCTTGAGGCAGCATTTGATCAGTATGCCGACCAGATAGCAGACCTGTTCGCAGGTACAACGGTCGATGAAAACGGCAACACCGTAAAGACAGGCATAATGCATAAGCTTGACGATGTGCTTACAGGCGCAGTAAAGACGACCGGTGCAAGAAAAGACAAGGGTACTCTTGTACAGCTTGCAGGTACAAAGACAGGTACATCAGCTACCGACAACTCTATATATGACCAGTTGAAGAGCATTTCAACGCTTATCTCGTCACTTGAAACAAGATATGAGAAGCAGCAGGACAGATACTGGAAGCAGTTCTCTAATCTTGAAACAATGATGGGCTCGCTCAACAGCCAGACCAGCTACATTCAGCAGCTGATGCAGTTCTGATAAAACACTGCTCACCGATATCAGGCGTAAGGAATAAACTATGAATAACGCATTTTCTGCATATAAAAAACAGTCAGTTACCACTCTCACCCCCGGCGATGTTGTGGTAAAGCTGTACATGGAGGCGGAACGTCAGCTCAACAGAGCGTCCTACTATATTCCGCTCAAGAATTATGAGGAAACAAACAAGGCTCTTATAAAGGCGCAGGACGTAATAAACGCTCTGCGTTCCTGCCTTGATATGAAAATACCCGTTTCCAAAAATCTCGACTCGCTGTATGAATATTTCAACCGTGAGATAGTTGAGGCAAACATTAAAAAGGATAAAGCCAAGGTAGATGCACTTCTGCCTATGATAGCCGAACTGCGTGAAGCATTTGCCGAGATCAACAGTATGAGCAGAGAACAGATGGAAGCGCAGGAAAAGGCGGCAACTGCCGCAATGCAGGCGCAGGCTTAATCTACACGGTGCTTAACCCCCACCGGAAAGGAATCCGATATAATGAAAAAGGCAGATGCACAAACACTGCTTTCGCTCATGGACGAGCTGACGGAGCTTATGACCGAGTATGACAGACGCACCGACCGCATGGTTACAAGCGATCTCGAGGTCATTCAGCAGGTGCTTTTATCCCGTAATGAGCTTATGGATAAAATGCATCAGGTAAAGCAATCTATAATGGATACGGCAAACGCACAGGTTCCTGCCGAGCGTGAGCTTATCCGCAATATACTGAACAACAAGCCCGTTACAGACAGTCTTTCATATGAATTAAGGCAGTTACAATCCAAGATGCGTCATCTCCACGACATAAAGAATGAGATCGAAGCAAAAGATAAAAAGGTTACGGCGGTAGTCCGTCAGAACTATGAAGACGTAAAGGCAGAGCTTGAATCACTCAAGGTCGACAAGAAGAAGATCGACTACTACAGCAGTGTAAAGCTCGGCGGAAAGGGCAGAACCTTCAACAGCAACTACTAAGCGGGCGGGCGGCTGTGAGCCGCTTCAAATTCGCCGTTGCGGCGGGTCGCCGCTGACTTTTCGCCGTTGCGGGTGTGACCCGCTTCAAATTCGCCGTTCTGACGGTTGGCGGTTGGCGACAGTTACGTTACCGGCGGGCGCTTACAGCGCACCCTATTGACGTTAATGCAGATTTATTTTTAGGAAACATTAAACGGTCTGAGAAGCACAAATTCTCAGACCGTTTTTGCTATACTATTTTGGCTGAAACAGATATAATCATTGAAGATAAAGATAGTGCTAAAGCACATAACAGTGCAATAATCCGGCGAAAATGCTGCTCTCGCATCTTTTTTATACCTCCTGTAAATTTGTTATTTTATTTTTCTTCATTCTTCGACATAGATAAAGTTTTCATCATAACCGCCGTCAAGAGTATTTTCATCAATATAATCCACGCCGGGACCGGTGTGCTTCTCATAATTTGAACCCGGTTCTACTCCTCCTATAAAGACAAATACGTTTATAAATGATCCCATATCTACACTGTTTATCGCATATGGTCTTTTTCCCTCCGTGAAAAATTCATATCCGCCTTCAATTGCACTTTTATATGTTTCCGAGCCTACCTCATAAGATTGTGCGCATATCATTTCTGTCGCTTTCATCATATCTGACGATTTATACTCGATTGTATAGTTGTCGCTTACCTCTATCCAGAAATCCGAGGATTTATCACCGCCGTAATAATATTTTCCGTGCTTGAGTTCATCGGGGGCATTAGTCTTTTTCTGGAGTTCCTGCAGTTCAATTCTGTCTCTTTCTTCTTCAGAAACACTGTTTGCTGATGTGAACATTGCCGCTGAAAATACTGATACACAACAAATTACTGCGACTGATACGGATGCTGTTATAATCTTTGTCCTTTTTTTCATAATAAAATACCTCCTTTTAATACAGGAATACATTTTCCTTACTATTATTATATGATATTTATTAGCATTATGCAATATACATTTTGCCGAATTTCTTCACACAATTTTAGCTATTATTACGATTTATAAAATAAACGATCTGAGAATATGTAATTCTCAGACCGTTTTCGTTAATATTCGTTTATTTCCATCTCAGCATCAGTTTTCTCAGCGTGCCGTACATCTTTTCATTGCGTTATTTAATTGAAGCTGAATTTTTAATAGAAATACTTATTCCACCTCAATTATAGTTCCCCCGCCGACCACTATATCCCCGTCATACAGCACCAGTGCCTGACCGCAGGTGACCGCCCTTTGCGGCTCATCAAAAACCGCCGTTATTGTATCGCCGTTTTGCGTTACGGTCGCCCACTGCTCTGTGTGGCGGTAGCGGACTTTAGCCTTTACACGCATCTCGCCCTTTATTTCGGGAACAGATATAAGGTTTATATCTCCTGCCTTTACAATACTGCTGTACAGCCCGTCGTTATATGACAGTGTCACGGTGTTGCTTACAGGGTTTACTGCCTTTACATAAAGCGGCTCGGGAGCGGAAATGCCAAGTCCCTTGCGCTGACCTACGGTATAGCGGATAACACCCTTGTGCCTGCCGATAATGTTGCCGTCTTTGTCAAGAAAATCGCCGTCCGGGTAATTCTTGCCTGTGTACTGCTCTATAAAGTCGGCGTAGCTGCCGTTTTGTACAAAGCATATATCCTGGCTGTCGGCTTTACGGGCATTTATAAATCCCTGCGATTCGGCAATCTCTCTCGCCTGCGATTTTCTCATCTCACCGAGCGGAAATATCGTGTGGCTTAATTGCTCCTGTGTAAGACAGTAGAGAACATAGCTCTGGTCTTTGGTATCATCGAGCGCTTTTTTCAGCAGAAATCTGCCGTTTTCGTCCTTTTCTACCCTTGCATAATGACCTGTTACCACATAGTCACGGTCAAGCTCTTTTGCTCTCATATACAGCTTGTCAAACTTGAGATACCTGTTGCAGTATATGCAGGGATTCGGAGTTATGCCGTTCTCGTATGCGTGTACGAAGCGGTCAATCACATCGGTTTCGAATCTGTCGGAGAAATTGAAAACGTAATACGGCATATCAAGCGAGTAAGCAACGCTCCTTGCGTCCTCTACATCGTCAAGCGAACAACAGCTATGCTCTCTTGAAATGCCTATATCCTCGTTTGCGAATAATTTCATCGTAACGCCGATACAATCAAATCCACGCTGTTTCATAAGGTAAGCCGCCACGCTTGAATCAACGCCGCCGCTCATTGCGATTACTGCCTTATTGTTCATTTTGATCCTTTCTGAATATCAACGAAAGCCGACAGCATTTTAACTGTCGGCTCGTTATTCGGAATATCACACATAATTTATGGCTGTGACTGTTTTTACTGAATTGAAAGTTTAATTTAGGGAGGAACGATTCTTTCAAATCATAATTAATCGTTTTAAATTCCGCTGTTGCGGGTGTGACCCGCTTCAAATTCGCCGTTCTAACGGTTGGCAGATTGCGTAAGTTGCGTTACCGGCGGTGGCAATATGCCGCTTTAACTGAATTGAAAGTTTACTTTAGGGAGGAACGATTCTTTCAAATCATAATTAATCTTGATAAATCATGGTTTCTTTAATCCCGCCGTTTCGCCATGCTTAGCATAGCAGAAACTGTATCAAAGGCGGAATTGGGAGCGGCGGCACGCCGCCTTAGACTTTATCAAACGCCTGAGAGAGATCTGCGATGATGTCGTCGATATGCTCTGTACCGATTGAAAGACGGATGGTATTTCTGCCTATACCCTGGTCTGCAAGCTCCTCATCTGTCAGCTGTGAGTGAGTTGTTGTAGCGGGGTGAATCACAAGGCTCTTTACATCTGCAACGTTTGCAAGCAGAGAGAATATCTGTAAGCTGTCAATGAACTTGTGAGCTTCTTCCTGTCCGCCCTTGATGTTGAATGTGAAGATAGACGCACCGCCGTTGGGGAAGTATTTTGTATACAGTGCGTGATCGGGATGGTCGGGCAGAGAAGGATGGTTTACCTTTTCAACCTTGGGGTGATTAGCAAGGAATTCTACTACCTTCTTTGTATTCTCAACATGACGGTCAAGTCTTAATGAGAGTGTTTCTGTGCCCTGTAAGAGCAGGAATGCGTTGAACGGTGAAATTGTAGCGCCTGTGTCACGCAGAAGAATTGCTCTTATATATGTAACGAATGCGGCAGGACCTACAGCGTCTACAAAGGATACGCCGTGATAGCTGGGGTTAGGCTCTGCGATGGGAGCGTACTTACCGCTCTTCTTCCAGTCGAACTTGCCGGAATCAACAATGATGCCGCCGAGCGTTGTTCCGTGACCGCCGATGAACTTTGTAGCCGAGTGTACAACAACGTCTGCGCCGTGCTCAATAGGACGGATAAGGTAAGGAGTACCGAATGTATTGTCTATTACAAGCGGAAGTCCGTGCTTGTGAGCTATCTCTGCGATAGCGTCAATGTCAGGGATATCGCTGTTGGGGTTGCCGAGCGTTTCAAGGTAGATAGCCTTTGTATTATCCTGAATAGCGTTTTCGACTTCTTCAAGGTTATGAGCGTCTACGAATGTAGTGCTGATGCCATACTGGGGAAGCGTATGTGCAAGCAGGTTGTAGCTGCCGCCGTAGATCGTCTTTTGCGCTACGATATGCTCGCCTGCGTAAGCGAGTGCCTGAATAGCGTATGTTATAGCGGCTGCGCCCGACGCTGTAGCGAGTGCGGCAACACCGCCCTCAAGAGCGGCAATTCTTGTTTCAAAAGCGCCCTGTGTTGAGTTTGTAAGTCTGCCGTAGATATTGCCTGCGTCAGCAAGACCGAAACGTGCGGCAGCGTGTGCACTGTTCTTGAAAACATATGATGTTGTCTGATATATCGGAACTGCTCTTGCGTCTGATGCGGGGTCGGGAGTTTCCTGACCTGCGTGAAGCTGAATTGTCTCAAATCTGTAGTTGTTATCGTATGTATAGCTCATTGTAATACCTCTTTCTTTTAATCGGCTTATAGCCTGTCAAATTCTTATTTTTATTTTGTTCTTAAGGGTGTGCTTTAAGCACGGTTTACGTTATGCTATACAGCGGCACATTCGTCCGTTTCTGAAGTTGTTCCTTAAGGCTCTTACGATGATACTCATCAAATGTGCCTCCTTTCTTTTGTTCACAGTCGAAGGTTTTTATTTGTTCTCAAAACCTATCTGTTTGGTATGTTTGTATTATACACTAATCTGATAGGTTTTGTCAATAGGTTTTTTTAAAAATTTTTAAATATTTTTCTTTTGCTCGCAAACCCGCACAACCAAGCGAAAAACAAGCAATCTTGCTCCCGCCGGGTATAACTTAATACCGTTTTGCTCTTCCGTAATTGCAAAAACAAAACCGGAGCAGGCATTTATAATACCCGCTCCGGTCTGAGATGCTGAATATCTGTTATCTTCTTGCGCTGCCTCTTATAATAACGCCTATTATATAAGGACCTGTGTTGCTGGCAACAGCCGCACCGGCTATACTCTGCATTTCGGGAGGTCTGCCGACCTTTGCGCTGTACTGCTTTATGAAATCGTCTTCAAGACCTGTAACGCTTGTACGCAGTATCTCCCACGGAGTTTCGGGGATAGCTCTGCCTGAAATATACTGAACTGCGTCTGTTATTGCATTCTTTTCGCCACGGCTCTTTTTTACTACCTCGCTTTCGCCGTCTATAAGCGAAATGAGCGGTTTAAGCCCCATAAGCTCGCCTAAGAAAGCGGCTGCGGCGTTTATTCTTCCCGACTTCTTCATATGGCGCAGATTGAAGCCGATTATGTAAATTTCACAATTGTTGAACATATCGGTAAGATATGCTACTACATTGTCAACGCTCTGTCCCGCAATAAGCTTCTTTGCAGACTCTACAACAGGGTAGCCGTAGCCGAGAGAGTAGCAGTGGCTGTCGAGTATTTCTATACGCATCTTTGCCATTTCGGGGTGTTCTTCAAGCAGATTTTTCTTTGCAAGAAGTGCGTTCTCGTATGTCTTTGAGCCTGTCGAGTTTATAAGCACCACAATAAGAGCGTCATAGCCCTCGTTGAAATAATGCTCGAACTTCTCTTCAAAGCGCATTGAGGTTATCTGTGCGGTCTTGGGGAGAAATTCCGACTTGTCTATCATCTCAAGAAATTCGGGTGCTGTAAAGTCAACACGCTCTCTCAGACTTTCATTGCCGAGTGTTATCTCAAACGGCATAACATCAATGTCATACTTCTTTTCGTCCTCGGGGGTAATGTCGCTTGCGCTGTCGGTGATAAGTTTTACTTTCATCGTTTCGTTTCCTTTCGGTCATTCTTTTAATATCGTGTTTATTCGGCATTGCTCCAGTCGAATTTTGTAAGCGAACCATAGTTCTGAAGCTCGGGAAAGCCCCATTGCCGCAGGACTTCATATGCACCTATCGCCACACTGTTGGAAAGATTAAGACTTCGCATATTACTGCCCATAGGTATCCTTACGCAGTGCTGTTTATTGTGAAATAACAGCTCCTCGGGAAGCCCCTTGTCCTCTCTGCCGAACACTATATAAGTTTTATCTTTATACTCTGCGTCGCAGTAAGTATTTCTGCCTTTTGTGGTGAAGTAGAAGAATTCACCGTCCTTATTTCTATCAAAGAAATCGTCAAGCCCGTCATAATAGGTTATATCAAGATAATGCCAGTAGTCAAGCCCTGCGTGCTTCAGCTTTTTATCGTCTATCTGAAAGCCCATAGGCTTTACTATATGCAGTCTTGCCCCCGTAACCGCACAGGTACGGGCTATATTGCCCGTGTTCTGCGGTATCTGCGGTTCGACAAGTACAATATTCAGTTCCATCGAAAAATCATTCCTTATAGATTTTTATGCCGTACAGCCCGTTTGCCGCTGCTAAGGACGCAAGCGGTTCTCCGACTTTTTCCGCTGTATCGTTTGTTATACTTTTACGTTCTTCATCGGTTATACTTTCGTCAAACTTTGCGATTATGCCCGTTTCTCCGCCCGACTCCAGAAGCTCTGCCGCCTTCTTGACAGTTTCTTCGGAATTGTCGCTTATAACTATGTCTATGCTGTCAGACAGCAGGCTTTTTTCTGCTTTCGGACATCTGTTTGCAAATTCATCGGCAAATGTAAAGCTGTCGCAAACCTCCTCCCACGACATACCGAAACAGAAAGCAGGCTTGAACCCCTTTTCGTTTGCGATACTGTCTGCGCTTGCGTCAAAATAGTAATATTCGCCGTCCAGCTTTGCAAAATTTACGGTGTGCCCCTGATTTTTTTCGGTGTTCACGCCGTTTGCCGAAGCTGTTTCTATACCCGCCATATTGAAGAGCATAGTGACCGTATCCGCATATCCGTCACATATCGCCTTGCCGTCAATAAGCAGATCGGCTATCGGAACATTTCTTGTGCTGTAGCCGTCAGTAACATATACCGAGTTCTCCGCAACATAATTATAAAGATATTGTGCCTTCTGCTTATCTGTGTCGCAGTCGGACGGAATTGACGCTACTACCGATTTTGCCTTTTCGTAAGCCGCTTCACGGCGGGAAGTATATTCCGCTCCGAGCGTTTCAAGCTGTATATGATGATAGCTTTTTCCTGCGAATTGTTCAACGTTTCCGGTCAGCTTGCTGTTTGTCGTGTAATTATGTGCAACAAACGGGCTGTCACAGCTTAAAAAGGTTATAACATATTCAAGCTCCTGCAGCCTGTCGTAACTGCCGTTATCAAATACATCTTCGGGCAGGAATATATCACTGTAGCCATTTTCGCTTGCGTACATAAACGCATTGTAGATATATGTTTCGTTCTCGTCAAGCTGTGCCTTGAAATATCCCGTCATAGTGTCGGAGTATTTCGAGCTGTAGCCAAGCACTTCCTCCTTGCCGAGCGATATTGTGCCGTCTGCGGCGACAGAAGAATCATTGCCGAAGTAATACAGCGTGTTGCTTGACGATATGCCCAGTGCCGGCAGAATGTATATCGCCCCGACAATCACCGCCGCAGGAACTGCAACCGCCGCCGCTACCGCACCGATAACCTTACCCTTGCCCATTACAGCTCAGCCTCTGCGTGACGTGTAACGTGACAGCCTATATTGACTGCAACAGGAAGTCCTGCAATATGCGTCGGGTGCTGTTCTATATTGACATACAGCGCCGTCACTGTACCGCCGAAGCCCTGCGGACCTATACCGAGCTTGTTTATCTTTTCGAGCATTTCGCTCTCCATATCCGCATAAAGCGGCTTGGGGTTTCTTATTTTAAGATCCCTGCAAAGCGCCTTTTTCGCAAGTAAGGCAGACAGTTCAAAGTCGCCGCCGATACCGACACCCACCGTTATAGGAGGACACGGATTGCTTCCTGCCTTTGATACCGTTTCAACAACAAAGTTCACTATATCCTCTCTTGTCGCAGAGGGGGTGAACATTTTAAGCGCACTCATATTCTCACTGCCGAAGCCTTTCGGCGCTACCATTATATGCACCTTGTCGCCCGGTACAATGCTCGTATGTACTATGGCGGGGGTATTGTTGTTTGTGTTCTTACGCTCAAGTGGATCTTCAACTACCGATAAACGCAGCTTGCCGTTCACATATCCGCTTGCAACGCCCTCGTTTATTGCATCTGTGAGATTTCCTCCCGTGAAATGCACGTCCTGACCGACTTCAAGGAATATTACAGCCATTCCCGTATCCTGACATATCGGCACTTCAAGCTCCTTCGCACAGTCGATATTCCTTACAATATCGCCCAGCACCTGCTTTGACAGCGGACTTTTTTCACAGCCGATACATGAATTTATCTTCTCTTTCATTCCGTCGGGCAGATAAAGATTTGCCTTTACGCAAAGCTCTTCAACTGTCTTTTTAACAAGCTCAACGCTTATCTCACGCATATATGTTTCCTCCGTTTATATTACCTTGCCGTTTATGATAACTGTGTCGGGCGTATCGCATACGGATAACGGATCGCCTGAAAAGATAACTATATCTGCGTCCTTGCCCGGTTCAATACTGCCGACTCTGTCGGCAATTCCCGTTATCTGTGCGGGGTATATCGTTATAGCTTTCAGCGCTTCATCTCTGTTAAGACCGCCTCTTACCGCAAGTCCTGCCGATAGCGGCAGATACTGCTCGGGGACAACGGGGTGATCGGTGCATATACACATAGGCACGCCTGCTTTGTTCAGTACGCCTGCGGTTTCTATCGTATGATTACGAAGCTCGGGCTTACAGCGCTCGCTGATAACAGGTCCTACTATCGTCCGTGCATTATCCTCAAGAAGCTCGTCTGCTATAAGGTGACCCTCTGTTGCGTGGATGATGACATAATCTATGTCAAACTCCTTGGCAAGCCTTATCGCCGTGAATATATCGTCTGCCCTGTGGGCGTGGAAATGTGCGGGTATCTCATGCTTTAAAAGCGGCATAAGCGCCTCGCACTTTGCGTCATATTCGGGGCGGTCGCCCTCATCGTCCGTACCGGCCGAGCTTTCATAGTCTATCATATCGTCAAGATAACGTCTTGCCTTGAAAAGCTGTTCACGGATTATGGCGGCAGTAGCCATACGGGTGACCGGAGCGGTATCCTTATCCTTATATACGTTCTTGGGATTTTCTCCGAGTGCAAATTTTACCGCAACGGGATTTTTGATTATCCTCTTGTCTATCCTCTTTGAGCCCGCTGTTTTCATAGCAAGAAAAGTTCCGCCGATGGGGTTTGCGCTTCCCATTCCGCATACCACCGAGGTAACGCCTGCCTGCGCCGCTTCTTCGAAGCAGTGGTCGAGCGGATTTATCATATCTATCGCACGAAGGTTCGGGGTAGAGGGGTCTGTATCCTCGTTTCCGTCGTCGCCCTCGAACGCAAGCCCGTCCTCCCACGCACCGATATGCGAGTGAGCGTCTATAAAGCCCGGATATGCGGTTTTACCCTTTGCGTCTATATCACTGTCAGACGGTGAAAAGTCCTTTAACTGCGACATATCGCCGACAGCCTTTATTTTACCGTTCTCTATAAGGATAAATCCATTTTCGTGGTTTTTCTCCGCCATAGTTATGACGGTCGCATTATAAATGTACATATTTATCCTTTCAGCTTGTTGTGTGCCTTATTATCAAGCTCTATGAGCTTCACAATTTCGCTTGTGATTATCTTGTCGGACGTATTTGCGTTCACTTCGTATGTGCTGTTCTTCCTGTATATCGGAAGTCTTGTATCATAGATAGCTTTCAGCTGTTCTTTCGTATTGTTCACTACAAGAGGACGATTAGTATCGTTCTTTATACGTTTATAGCAGGTGTCAAAGCCTGCGTTTAGAAAAATCACAACGCCCTGTTCTCTTGCAAACTCTGCCGTTTCGTCACGAAGTATTGCTCCGCCGCCCGTGGCGACAATCGTTCTTCCTCTGAAGTTTCTTATATACTGCGCCTCAAGATCCCTGAAATACGGTTCGCCCTTCTGAGCGAATATTTCGGGGATAGTCATTTTCTGATTATCGACTATGTATCTGTCAAGGTCGATGAACACAGCCGTACATTCTCTTGCGAGCATTCTTCCTATATGGCTTTTACCACAGCCCATAAAGCCGCATAGATACACGGGGCGCATTACACAAGCCTCATCATTTCGTCCGAGATAGCCTGCACCTGCTCTGCTGTGTATTCTGCGCCGCTCCATATAGTATGAGCCACAGCCGCCTGCCATACAAGCATCTGCATTCCGCCGCTGACCTTCTTTACACCCTTGTCGGAAACCATCTTCATCAGCTTTGTTTCACGGGGGTTGTATATAGCGTCAAAGAAGCCGTTCAGCGTTATTCTGCCCAGTGCTTCCTCGGTAAGCGGGCTTGCGTCTGTATTCGGATACATACCTACGGGAGTAGCGTTTACCATAAGATCAAAATCGCCCTTCACTTCGCTCAGCAGGCAAAATCCGACCTTTGCACGGTTATAATTCCGCTTTATTTCTTCGCATAAAGCCTTTGCAACGGGAATGTCGGCATCTCTTACTGCAATAGTCAGCTCTCCGCCCTCACGGACAGCTTCGATAGCCATCATTCTGCCCACGCCGCCGCAGCCGAGCAGTAATACTTTGTTTGTAAGGGTCATACCCATTGCGCCGACAGCCTTTGTAAAGCCTGTGCAGTCGGTGTTGTATCCCGTAGAAACGCCGTTTACGTTTGCTATACAGTTTACGCTGTTGTAACGCTTGGCTGTATTGTCAAGCGTATCACACATCTTTATTATATCTATCTTATAGGGGATCGTAATGTTGAAGCCTGTCAGACTTTTGAAATATTCAAAACTGTCTGTCAGCTTTTCTGGGGGAGTGTCAAGAATTTTATACTCAGCCTGTTCGCCCGATATTTCAAAAAGCCTTGTGTGTATCTGAGGCGAGAGGGTGTGACCGAGAGGGTGTCCCAGTATACCGAACGTATTTACTTTATTTTCAGTCATTGCAGTTGCTCCTTTTGTTCCGGTTGTTCAGATAGTTCCGATAATTCCGCTTTAAGCTCTTTACGCTTATCGACCTTTTTACAGATCAGCTTTACCAGTGCCACAGTGCCTATGCCACAGCCTATACCGAGCGCAATTCCGCCGATAACGTCCGACGGATAGTGTACATAAAGGTACATCCTCGAAAATGCGACCAGCGCCGCATAGATATATGCAATAATACCGAGCCGCTTATGAAACAGATATATTGCCGTTGCCATTGCAAAGCACGTTGCGGTATGGCTTGACGGGAACGAAAATCCGGACGGCGCTTTGATTATAAGCTCTATTGCGCCGTTTATAACAAACGGTCGGGGGCGGCAGACTATATGCTTTAATATAAGCTCGCCGAACAGCAGTACCGAAAGCGTTGCTCCGATAACCGCAAAGCCCGTTTTACGCATCTTCTTTATGCACATCATAACGATGAACACGAGGATAGCCATTGCACCGTACTCTATGCTGTAGGTAATGCAGGTCATTATAAGATCCATAACAGGATTTGACAGCGTGTTATGGATAAAATCCAGTATTGACAGGTCAAGCGCCGTTATACTTTCAAACAGCATCAGAGTGCTGCCGCCTTTTCAAGCGTGTCGGGGTTTTCAACGTTTACAGCGGTAACGCCGTCAAGCGTTTTCTTTACAAGTCCTGTAAGCACCTTTCCGGGGCCAAGCTCGATATAGGTATCGTAACCGTCCTTAGAGATAACGTCAAGCTCGGAGGTAAATCTTACGGGTGAGCAGATATGCTTTGCAAGATAAGCCGGCATATCCGAGAAGTCGGTAAGCTCATTGCCGTACACGTTGCAATAGAACTTCATCGAGGGCGCATTGAACGGGATATCCTTTGCCTTTTCTGCAAATTCTTCCGATGCGCCTGCCATAAGCCTTGAGTGGAAAGCGGCGGAAACAGCAAGCGGAACTATACGCTTTGCGCCCTTTGCCGAAAGCGCTTCCTTAGCCTTTTCGATACCTGCCGCAGTACCTGCGATAACAGTCTGTACGGGCGAATTGTAGTTTACGGGAGTAACATATTCTCCGCCGTCCTCAATCTCCTTGCACACCTGCTCAATAATATCGGCCTTAAGACCGAGAACAGCCGCCATTCCTCCTGGGTTAGCCTGTGCCGCCTTGTCCATAGCTTCGCTACGGTACTTTATCGCTCTGAATGCGTTTTCATATGTCAGCATACCGCTTGCCGCCATTGCCGCATATTCGCCGAGCGAATGACCTGCAACGGCTGTAGCCTCAATACCCTTTGACTTTGCGGCTTCAAGCGCCATAAGCGACATTGCGAGTATCGCAGGCTGTGAGATAATCGTGCGTGAAAGCTCCTTTTCGTCACCGTCAAATATCTTGGCGGCAAGGTCAAAGCCGAGTATATCGCTGCCGAGTTCGATCACTTTCTTGCATTCGGGTATGGTGTCGTAAAAATCCTTACCCATGCCCTTATACTGTGAACCCTGTCCCGAAAAAAGGAATATTGTTTTTGTCTTATCAGCCATTTTCTGTTTCTCCTTGTGGTTTATGATTTAAATCGTTCAGAATATTGTGAAAATTTGATTTATCAAAAATGGGGTTTGGGGCGTAGCCCCAAGCAGGGTGAGGGCGGCAGCCCCATATTCAGCCCCGGCACGGATGCCGGGCGTGTATGCCCAAGGGCTTTGCAAGACGCAAAGCCAACCAAGCATACACAGCCTTTCACCGAGGGGAAGGGGTTTGGGGATAGGGATTGAGAATTTGCTCTATTTTTTATGAAAACAGGCTTTTCTACAAATGGCTGGAACGACTCACGATATTTTTGATAAATAAAACTTCTTTATGCCCTGAAAGATGTTTTCATGTCACATAAGTGACATAATTTGTTATATATTGCAGAATTTCTGAAATATACTGTCCCTTTTTACCCCACATTGTCACTGTTATGATACAAATACTCAAATAAATGTTGACAAACAGTACCGAAATAGAGTAAAATGAAATATAAGCACGTTTACCTTTACGGGGTAACTATGCCCTGCGGACGGTATATTCCGCAGTTACTGATTTATTATACAACAAAAAGAGAATAAAATCAACAATTAATATATAATACGGCAGTCAGGAACGCCGCACGGAAGGAAAAGGATATGAACGGTATAACGATACTGGGTACGGGAGAATACACTCCCGAAACCGTAGTCACCAATGAAATGTTCACAAAGTTCATTGATACTACAGACGAATGGATAACCACAAGGACTGGTATCCGTGAAAGACGTATGAGCCCCGACAAGCCCAATTTCATGATGGCGGCTGAGGCGGCAAAGGCGGCACTTGCAAGTGCGGGAAAGACAGCGAAGGATATAGACTGCATCATCGTTTCGACCTGCTCGCCCGACTTCTATTATCCGAACACAGCCTGCCTTGTACAGAATCTGATCGGCGCACAGCCCTGTGCCTGTATGGATGTAAATACTGCCTGCACAGGCTTTATAACAGCGGTTGACATTGCAAGAAACTTCCTTGCAAACGACACCTACAAGACTATACTCGTTGTTGCCAGCGAGCGTCTGACAAGTCAGATAGACTACACCGACAGAGCAAGCTGTATACTTTTCGGTGACGGCGCAGGTGCGGTAGTTATCGAAAAGGGAGAGGGCAAGGAATACTACAGCCACTCCGGCGCAGAGGGCGATATGCTCCAGAGCCTTTACTGCAAGAATTTCTACGACAGAAACAACCCCTATTTCAAGGGTGACGACTGCCTTAAGGATATAATAGACACTCCGAACAAGGAGCGTTATTTACAGATGGACGGAAAGGCAGTATACAAGTTCGCCGTTGACGCTATGGCAAATGCGGTAGAATATGTATGCGAACATTCCGGTGTATCTCTTGATGATATAGATCTTGTTATTCCCCATCAGGCGAATATAAGAATAATCCAGTCCGCACTCAAGAAGATGAACGTTGATCTTGACAAGGTCTATACAAACCTCGAAACACACGGCAATACCTCAAGCTCGTGTATCCCTATGTGCCTTGCGGAGCTTGACCGTCAGGGCAGGCTTAAGCGCGGCATGAAGATATGCCTTGTCGGCTTCGGTGCAGGACTTACCTACGGCGCAACTATTTTTGAATATTAATCCACAGCTGAAAGGATAAAAACAATGGAAACAAGGATCACAAAATTACTCGGTATAAAGTACCCCATATTCCAGGGCGGTATGGCATGGATAGCCGAAAGCACACTTGCGGCGGCTGTTTCAAACGCAGGCGGAGTAGGTATAATCGCAGGCGGTTCTGCTCCTATTGACTATCTGAGAGATCAGATAAGAAGAGCAAAGTCGCTGACAGATAAGCCCTTCGGCGTTAATATAATGCTTATGAGCCCCAACGCAGAGGATCTTGCACAGCTTGTTATAGATGAAAAGGTTCCGATGATAACGACCGGTGCGGGCAACCCCGGCAAGTTTATGGAGGCGTGGAACAACGCAGGTATCAAGGTTATCCCCGTAGTACCCAGTGTTGCGCTTGCAAAGAGAATGGAAAGAAGCGGTGCGTCCGCAGTAATCGCAGAGGGAACAGAATCAGGCGGTCACATAGGCGAAAACACCACTATGTGCCTTGTTCCGCAGGTAGTTGACGCTGTATCCATCCCCGTTATCGCCGCAGGCGGTATCGCAGACGGCAGAGGAATTGCCGCCAGCTTTATGCTCGGCGCAGAGGGCGTACAGGTAGGAACAAGATTCCTTGCCGCTGAGGAGTGCCAGATCCATCCTACATATAAACAGCTGGTTGTTGACGCAAAGGATACAGACAGCATAGTAACAGGCAGAACTACAGGTCACCCCTGCCGTAACGTAAAAACAAAGTTCTCGAAGAAGCTCGCAAGCGGCGAGATGAACGGAACGATAACACCCGATGAATTCGAGCAGATAACGCTCGGCTCACTGCGTAAGGCAGTACAGGACGGCAACCTTGAGGAAGGCTCGTTCTTATGCGGTGCTATCGCAGGTATGGTAAAGAAGGTACAGCCTGCAAAGGAAATAGTGGAAGAAATGTTCGCAGAGGCTGAAAAACTGCTGAACAAGTAAGATAAAACGATAAAACAAAAGGAGAAAATCAATGGCAACTGCAATCATCACAGGCTCTGCAAGAGGAATAGGTGCGGCAATAGCTCTCCGTCTTGCAAAGGACGGATATGACATCGCATTAAACGACATCGCTGAGAGCTGCTTTGAAAACAACGATATAATCGACAAGATAAAAGCAGAAGGCGTAAAGTGCGAAAAGTACATCGCCGACGTATCAAAGTACGATCAGTGTGAAGCATTCGTAAAGAGCGTAAAAGCCGATTTCGGCAGTATTGACGTACTCGTTAACAACGCAGGTATAACCCGTGACGGTCTGCTTGTAAGAATGAGCGAAGAAAACTACGACCTCGTTGTTGCGGTAAACCAGAAAAGCGTATTCAATATGACAAAGTTCGCAGGCTCTGTTATGATGAAACAGCGCAGCGGCAGGATCATCAACCTTGCAAGCGTAGCAGGTCTTTACGGCAACCCCGGTCAGATGAACTACTCCGCTACAAAGGCGGCTATAATCGGTATGACAAAGACCACAGCAAAGGAGCTTGGTCCGAGAAACATCACCTGTAACGCAGTAGCACCCGGATTTATCCACACAGCAATGACAGACGCTCTTTCGGAAGAGCTGAGAGCGGCAATGGTAAAGCAGATAGCTATGGGCAGATGCGGCGAAGTTGAAGAGATAGCAGGCGTTGTATCATTCCTCGCTTCAAAGGACGCAAGCTATGTAACAGGTCAGGTAATAGAGATAAGCGGCGGCTTATCAATGTAAAGACAAGCCACGAAAGGAAATACAAAAAAATGAGCAGAGTTGTAATTACCGGTGTGGGCGTAGTAAGCCCTATAGGAAACACCAAGGAAGAATTCTGGAACAGTCTTATGGAGGGCAAACACGGCTTTACATTAGAGCAGTGGTTCCCCGGTCAGAGCGAAGAGCTTAACGTAAAGGCTTCCGTAAAGGATTTCAGCGCAGACGGCCTTTTTGACAAGAAAGAGCTTCGCCGTACAGATATAATCACACAGTATGCCGTATATGCGGCTGACAAGGCTATAAAGGACGCAGGAAGCGACTTCAAGGATCTCGATCCTTACAGATGCGGCGTAATAATCGGCTCAGGTATAGGCGGCATGGAAACAACGCAGGAAGAGCTTCTCGCATATCACAACAAGGGCAACAAGAGAGTTTCAGTATTCACTATTCCCAAGATGATAGGCAATATGGCGGCAGGTACGGTTGCTATCCGTACAGGCTTCAAGGGCGTAAACTACTGCACAGTATCCGCCTGCGCCAGCGGTACACACGCTATAGGCGAGGCATTCCACGCTATAAAGAACGGCTATATGGACGTTGCCATAGCAGGCGGCACAGAGAAATGCTCGATAGGCTTTGCCTATGCAGGCTTCAACAATATGCACGCTATAACAAAGTCGACCGATGTTGACAGAGCAAGCATCCCCTTTGACGCAGAGAGAAGCGGTTTCGTTCTCGGCGACGGAAGCGGTATCGTAATTCTTGAAGAATACGAACACGCAAAGGCAAGAGGTGCAAACATCTATGCTGAGATCATCGGCTACGGTGCTACCTGCGACGCTTACCACGAAACAAGCCCCGACCCCGAGGGCAAGGGCGGTGCAAAGGCTATGGAGTTTGCTGTAAAGGAATCAGGCAGAGCGCCCGAAACCTTCAACTATGTAAACGCACACGGCACATCAACTCCCATGAACGATAAGACCGAAACAGCCGCTGTAAAGCTGGTATTCGGCGAACACGCAAAGAATATGGTCATCAACTCCACAAAGTCAATGACAGGTCACCTCTTAGGTGCGGCAGGCGGTGTAGAAGCAGTAGCCTGCGCCCTTCAGATAAAGAACAGCAAGGTGCACCGCACATTAGGTCTTAAGGTGGCAGATCCCGAATGCGATCTTGACTATGCGGCTGACGGCACGAGAGATATGAAGATTACAGGCGCACTCAGCAATTCGCTCGGCTTCGGCGGTCATAACGCTTGTATAGCATTTGCTCCCGTAGAGGACTAAGAGAAAGGTTGACACAATATGCAGTTTGAAACTAATTCGCTTACCGATGCCGTAAAGGAATTTATCGGTATTATGAAGGACAGCGGTCTGTCCTATATGTATGTAAAGAACGACAAGTTCGAGCTTGAGCTTGGTCAGAAGAATCCCCCTCCCGCACCTCCTGTGATGCCCGCAATGCCTCCTATGGCTATGGCGGCTGCTCCCGCAGCGCCGACGTCAGCACCGCAGGCACAGGCTCCTGCTGCGGCACCTGCCGATACAGGCAAGAGCATAAAAAGCCCCATTGTCGGCACATTCTACTCTGCCCCCTCCCCCACAAAGCCTCCCTTTGTAAAGGTCGGCGATAAGGTAAACGAGGGCGACACAGTATGCATCGTTGAGAGTATGAAGGTAATGAACGAGATACAGGCGGATATTTCCGGCACTGTAAAGTCCATTGCCGTAAAGGACGGAGAGGCTGTTGAATTCGGTCAGCCGCTCATCATAATAGAATAACGGAGGACTGTACATATGTCGCTTATGAATAAAGAGCAGATAATGGAGATAATCCCTCACAGAGATCCGTTCCTGCTTATTGATACTATCGAAGAAATGGAACCCGGTCAGCGTGTGGTCGCCACAAAGTATATGAAAGAGGACGAGTTCTGGTTCAAGGGACACTTCCCCGGATACCCCGTAGTACCCGGCGTACTTATGCTTGAAATGCTTGCGCAGGCAGGCGCAGTGGCAATGCTTGCACTCCCCGAAAACAAGGGCAAGATAGGTCTGTTCGGCGGCGTCAAGGACGCTAAGTTCAGAAGACAGGTAGTACCCGGCGATCTTTTAAAGCTCGAAGTTGAGATAATAAAGGTCAAAGGTCCTATCGGTGTCGGCAAGGCTCTTGCCACAGTAAACGGTGAAAAGGCGGTATCCGCAGAGATCACCTTTGCTATCAAGTAAACGGAAGGCAAACGCTGTATGTTCAATAAGATTCTGATCGCCAACAGAGGCGAGATTGCGATAAGAATAATCCGTGCGTGCAGAGAGCTTGGAGTAAAGACTGTCGCAGTATATTCGACAGCCGACAAGACTGCACTTCACGCACAGATAGCAGACGAAGCGGTATGTATAGGACCTGCTCCGTCAAAGGACAGCTATCTTAATTCAAAGGCACTGCTTGCCGCCTGCGAGATAACGGGCGCACAGGCAATTCACCCCGGCTTTGGTTTTCTTTCCGAAAACAGCCACTTTGTACGTCTTTGCGACAAGTGCGGAATAAAGTTCATAGGTCCGGGCGCTGACGCTATGGACGCTATGGGCGATAAGGCAAACGCAAAGAAGACGATGATAGAAAACAACGTTCCCGTAGTTCCCGGCTCCGACGGTGTTGTTGGGACGCTTGAGGAGGCTCAGGAGATAGCCGCAAAGATCGGCTATCCGATAATGGTAAAGGCGAGCGCAGGCGGCGGCGGACGAGGCATAAGACTCGTCGAAAAGCCCGAAGAGCTTGAAGCGGCAATGACCGCCGCAAAGCAGGAGGCTAAACAGTTCTTTGCAAACGATGATATATATATCGAGAAGTTCATTGTAAATCCCCGACACGTTGAGATACAGCTCCTTGCGGACGAGCACGGAAATGTAATTTATCTCGGCGAGCGTGACTGCTCATTACAGCGCCGTAATCAGAAGGTGCTTGAAGAAAGCCCCAGCCCCATTATGACGGAGGATCTCCGCAGGAGAATGGGAGAAGCGGCAGTAAGAGCGGCAAAGGCTTGCGGCTATGCAAACGCAGGAACGGTAGAATTCCTTGTAGACAAGGATTTAAACTTCTACTTTATGGAGATGAACGCAAGAATACAGGTCGAACACCCCGTAACCGAAATGGTGACCGGCGTGGATCTTGTAAAGGCGCAGATAAACATCGCCGCAGGACTTCCCCTGCAGTATAAGCAGGAGGATATAAAGCTCAGCGGTCACGTTATCGAGTGCCGTATAAATGCGGAAGAGCCTAAAAACAACTTCCGTCCCTGCCCAGGTAAGATAAAGTCGATCCATATGCCCGGCGGTTTCGGCGTGCGTATTGATACGGCGGTATATCAGGGCTACGAGATACCCCCTTACTATGACAGTATGATAGCAAAGGTGCTTGTAAAGGGCGAGGACAGGAAAGAGGCTATCCAGAAGATGAAGGTCGCCCTCTCCGAATTTCTCATAGAGGGTATCAACACCAACATTGATTTCCAGCTCAATCTCCTGCGTGACGAGGATGTCGAAAGCGGTAATTTCGATATAGGCTTCCTTAACCGCAAGGATCTGACGAATTATTGAAAAAACATTACAAAGCAGATAAAATATAATCTACAATAGGGTCGCAGGGGCGTAGCCCCCGACAGGGGTGAGGGGCGGTAGCCCCCATATCTCCCCCCTTCCCGGGAAGGGGGCAAGGGGGATGGGTTAATACCCTTGAATCTATCGACAGATAATGTTATTATTTGATTTGAGCAATAAAGGCGGTGCTTTAATTGTTAGAAGATCTGTTTAAAATGGTCAAGGACCGTTTTAATGAGGAACAGAAGGACGAGGCGGATTCCTCCGCCCCCGAAATACCCAAGGACCTGCTGTTCAAATGTCCCCGCTGTCAGAACGTGTTCTATATGGACGAGTTTGAAAAGCGTAAAAAAACCTGCCCTGTCTGCAATTATCACGCAAGGCTTTCCGCTAAGGAACGTCTTGATATAACGGTTGATAAGGACAGTTTCAAGCCGTTTGACGAAAATATGGTGTCACTGAATCCTATCGGCTTCCCGGATTACGAGAAGAAAATAAAGGGTATGCAGGAAAGCACGGGACTGAGGGATGCAGTAGTGACGGGCGAATGCACTATACGAGGCTACCGTGCGGTCATCGGCATTATGGATTCCAATTTTATGATGGCGAGCATGGGCAGTGTTGTAGGTGAAAAGATAACAAGAGCGTTTGAATATGCCACAGAGCATAAGCTGCCCGTTATACTGTTCACAGCGTCCGGCGGTGCGAGAATGCAGGAGGGTATAATCTCCCTTATGCAGATGGCAAAGACAAGCGGTGCGGTAAAACGTCACAGCGATGCAGGCGGACTTTATATCACGGTGCTTACCGACCCCACAACAGGCGGTGTTACAGCATCCTTTGCAAGTCTTGGAGATATAATCCTTGCAGAGCCTAAGGTGCTTGTAGGATTTGCAGGCAGACGTGTTATACAGGATACTATAAAGCAGAAGCTCCCCGACGATTTCCAGACGGCAGAATTCCTGCTTGAAAGCGGCTTTGTAGATGCGATAGCCGACAGACGTTCAATGCGTAAAACGCTGTCGAATATATTAAGACTGCATAATTATAAAAAAATCGGCGCCGACTGGCAGCACGGTTGAAAGGACGGTAATGATAATGTCAAATATGACTGCTACACAGCATCTTGAGATAATAAGAGAAAAGAACCGTCCGACGGTGAATGACTATATACCCGCTATATTCAACCATTTCACCGAGTTCCACGGCGACCGCCACTTCGGTGACGATGCGGCTATAATGTCAGGTATAGCAACGCTTAACAGCACGCCTGTTACGGTTATAGCACAGGTAAAAGGCAGAAACTTAGAAGAAAACAAGAAGTCGAATTTCTCAATGCCGCACCCCGAGGGCTACAGAAAGGCATTAAGACTTGCATATCAGGCTGAGAAGTTCCACAGACCCGTTATCTGCTTTGTCGATACACCCGGCGCATTCTGCGGTGTAGAAGCGGAGAAGAGAGGTCAGGGCGAGGCTATAGCAAAGAACATTGCCGAGTTTATGACGCTGAAAACCCCCGTTATATCGGTAGTTCTCGGCGAAGGCGGAAGCGGCGGCGCACTTGCGCTTGCCGTATGCGATGAGCTTGCTATGCTTGAGCACGCTTTATATTCCGTAATTTCTCCCAGAGGTTTTGCTTCTATTCTATGGAAGGATCCCTCAAGAGAAAAGGAAGCGGCAGATCTTATGAAGATCACCGCAGACGATCTGTACAATTTCGGCGTGTGCGATAAGATAATCGCCGAGCCTGTAGGCGGCGCTCATACCGACCCTGCACAGACAGCGGACAATATATCGGAATATCTTATAAGTGCAGTCGAAAGGCTGTCAAAGCTCGATATTCCGACGCTTCTCGACAACCGTTACAAGAAGTTCCGCAAAATCGGCGTTTTCTCAGAGTAAGCGGGTGCGACCCGCCTCAGATTTGCCGTTCTGACGACTTGCAATTTGCGTAACTAACGTTAACGGCGGTCATAATATGCTACAGCATATTCGTTATTTCGGACGGTAAATCAACAGCTTTCGGCAACCCTTTGAAAGTTGTGCAAAGTGTAGAAATACACCCTGCAAATTTAGACATTTTTTTAATGTATTTGTTGTAAATACGACTTGATTATTTCGGCACAATGCCGTATAATATTAACGAAAGAAGATTTCTTTTACAAAACACGGAGGAGATTTCAAATGGTATTTGATAAGGTAAAGAAGATAATCGTTGACCAGCTCGACGTTGAAGAAGACAAGGTTACAGAAGCAGCCAGCATCACAGATGACCTCGGCGCTGATTCGCTTGACGTTGTTGACCTCGTTATGAGCTTTGAGGAAGAGTTCGACATCGAGATCCCCGATGATCAGGTTGAAAAAATCAAGACTGTCGGCGACATCGTTAAGTTCATCGAAGAAAAGGTTGAAGACTGATTTACATCTTGCTTTAGCACATCAGCCGTATTTGTTAAACGCAGATACGGCTTATTTTTTTATCGTTGATTAAAAAGGGGGCTTTGCAGTGACATCTGTCTGCTTTACCGGACACCGTAGGATAGAATGTTCCGATATGTACGGACTCAAAACGCTTCTTGACAGCACTATATGCGGACTTGTAAAACGCGGCGTAACCGACTTTTATTGCGGCGGTGCGCTCGGCTTTGACACAATGTGCGCACATATGGTACTGTATCTCAAAAAGCGCAAGGCACTCGATATAAAGCTTCATCTTGTGCTCCCTTGTTCCAACGAGGAGCAGACAAAGAATTGGAGCTATAACGATAAGCAGGAGTTCTATGCTATACTTATGGCGGCTGACGATATTGAGTATATCGGCTCTGAGTACACCAAAGAGTGTATGAAAAAGCGTAATGCGCAAATGGTGGAGCTTGCCGACTGCTGTGTATGCTATTATGATGACAGCATAGCAAGAAGCGGTACGGGTCAGACGGTAAGAATGGCAAACGCCAAAGGGATAGAGGTTATAAATCTGTTCGATATGGCGTCGGAAAATATATAACCGTAATACAGAAACAATATAAAAACCACTGCCTATGTACAGTGGTTTTTCTTATATGCACAAAGGATACCGCAAACAGTTTTGCTTGCAGTATCCTCTTATTATATCTGAATACGCAGTAACAAATTGTCACCGCCGATAACGGAGGTTAATCAAATCACCAACCGTCAGAACGGCAAATTTGAAGCGGCTCACAGCCGCAAAAAAGGATACCGCAAACAGTTTTGCTTGCAGTATCCTCTTATTATATCTGAATACGCAGTAACGAATTGCCACCGCCGATAACGGAGGTTAATCAAATCACCAACCATCAGAACGGCGAGTTTGAGGCGGCTCACAGCCGCACGGCGAATTGGGAGCGGCGACCCGCCGCTCCATTTGGGTTTCACGGACGAACATTCCCATCTTTTCGTAAAAATGACGTGCGCTGTCGTTACCCTCCCAGACGTTCAGAGTAACTGTGTAACAACCGGTCTGCTTTGCAAAATCCATTACATAGTCAAAAAGCGTAGTTCCTATATGCCGACCTCTTGCGTTGCTGTCAACACATAAGTCATCTATATACAGCGTTTTAATATCTGTCATATTTGTTGCAAAAGCAGGCTCTTTGAGTATACAGAACGCATATCCCTGCACCGTGTCGCTGTCATCAACAGCCACAAATACAGGTGTCTTTTCATCAGCGAATATATCCGACAGCTGATTTTCCGTGTACTTTGTCGTACCGTGTATAAATAAGTCGGGTCTTAAATCGGCGTGAAGCTCCAGTACCTGAGCGAGCAACTCCGTAACACGCTTAATATCCTTGTCCTGCGCTCTTCTTACTCTTATCATCTTATGCCTTTACTATCTTGCAGTAGCTCTTTTTACCCTTCTTGATTACGGCAAATTCGCCTATCTCTATCATAGCCGCAGGGTCGGTCACCTTTTCATCGTTTACACTGATACCGCCGCCTGTTACGTTTGTTCTTGCCTCTCTCTTTGACGGGCATAGCTTTGATGCAACAAGAGCGTCAAGAATACCGATCTTACCGTCGTTTACAAGCTCAGCAGGCATAACCGCAGTAGGCATATCGCCGCTGACACCCTTACCGCCGAACAGCTCCTTTGCGGCGGCTAAAGCCTTTTCAGCCTCTTCCTCTCCGTGTACCAGCTTAGTGAGCTCGTAAGCGAGTATTTCCTTAGCCTTGTTGAGCTGTGCGCCCTCCCAGCTTTCCATCTCTCTTATCTGTTCAAGCGGCAGGAATGTAAGCATCTTTATGCACTTCATAACATCTGCGTCAGCAACGTTTCTCCAGTACTGGAAGAATTCAAACGGGCTTGTCTTTTCAGGGTCGAGCCATACAGCACCCTTTTCGGTCTTGCCCATCTTCTTGCCCTCTGAATTTAAGAGCAGGGTAATGGTCATTGCGTGTGCGTCCTTGCCGAGCTTCTTTCTGATAAGCTCCGTACCGCCGAGCATATTGCTCCACTGGTCGTCACCGCCGAACTGCATATTACAGCCGTAATCCTTATACAGCTTGTAGAAGTCATAGCTCTGCATTATCATATAGTTGAATTCGAGGAACGAAAGACCTCTTTCCATTCTCTGCTTGTAGCACTCAGCACTCAGCATCTTGTTTACCGAGAAGCAAGCGCCCACCTCACGCAGTACGTCTACATAGTTAAGGTTCAGCAGCCAATCAGCATTGTTAACAAGCAGTGCCTTGCCGTCCGAGAAATCTATAAAACGGCTCATCTGCTTTTTGAAGCAGGCAATATTATGCTCAATATCTTCCTTTGTGAGCATCTTTCTCATATCCGTCTTGCCGGAGGGGTCGCCTATCATACCCGTACCGCCGCCGAGAAGCGCAATAGGCTTGTTGCCAGCCATCTGCAGACGCTTCATAAGGCACAGCGCCATAAAGTGACCAACGTGCAGAGAATCGGCTGTCGGGTCAAAGCCTATGTAGAACGTAGCCTTGCCCTCATTTATCATCTTGCTTATCTCTTCTTCGTTCGTGACCTGAGCGATAAGCCCTCTTTCAATAAGTTCTTCGTAAAGTGTCATTTTCTTCTTCCTTTCGGTTTATTTTATTATTTTCAAGACAAACGTCTGTGTGTCCGTTTGCAATATCATGCTGTCATCTGATAGGAGCATTGTTTACCCATTTGCACTAATTCTCGGCTTATGAACGCTCTATTTGTTTTGCGTCCTGCAAAACTCTGGGCGTTCAATATCGGGCATCCTTGCCCGTCCCTTGCCAAAGGTGAGCTAAATGTGATAGTTCTTCGCCCAAATTTTCAACAAGCCTCAAATCAATCCTGCAAAATCGTCCATTCCCGACCGTCCCACTATCCTGCGAAAATCCGCAACGTTATTAACGATCGGAATTTGCTGCGCCCCACGGGCGCTTAGAGTTGGTCGGCTAAGCTGTAGATGAGCTTTTCTGTCTTTTCCCAGCCAAGACACGGGTCGGTTATCGACTTGCCGTAAACCGCATCGTCTGTACTTTGGTTTCCGTCCTCAATGTAGCTTTCAATCATAAGTCCCTTTACAAAGCCCTCAAGATCCTTGCTGTGACGGCGGCTGTGGAGAATCTCGTTTGCTATTCTTACCTGCTCAAGATACTTCTTGCCGGAGTTTGAGTGATTGGTGTCAACTATGACCGCCTTGTTAAGAAGCTCCTGCTTGCAGTAAAGCTCATAGAGCAGTGACAGATCCTCATAGTGATAATTCGGTATGGTTTCACCGTGCTTATTTACAGCACCACGCAGGATAGCGTGAGCAAGCGGATTTCCGCTTGTGTGCGTTTCCCAGCCTCTGTATATGAAAGTATGGCTTGCCTGCGCCGCACGGATAGAATTGAGCATTACCGACATAGTTCCGCTCGTGGGATTCTTCATTCCTACAGGAATATCAAGTCCGCTTGCGGTAAGCCTGTGCTGCTGATCCTCTACAGAACGTGCACCGACCGCAACATAAGACAGCAGATCGGACAGATAGCGGTCATTTTCGGGGTACAGCATTTCGTCAGCACAGGTAAAGCCCGTCTGCTCTATGGCGTGAAGATGAAGCTGTCTTACCTTGATAAGTCCCTCGAGCATATCCTCGTGCTTTGTAGGGTCGGGCTGATGTATCATACCCTTATATCCCTCACCTGTGGTACGGGGCTTGTTCGTGTAAATTCTCGGTATAATCAGTATCTTGTCCTTTACCTGCTCCTGAACGGGTACAAGCCTTGAAATATAATCAATGACCGGCTCTTCCTTGTCGGCGGAGCAAGGTCCTATTATCAGCAGAAACTTATTGCTCTTTCCCGTGAATACATCGGCTATTTCCTTATCCCTCTGCGCCTTTATTTCCTTTACCTTTTCGCTTGCAGGATACTTTTTCTTGATCTCCTCAGGATCGGGCAGACGTACCAGTAGATCCATGCTCATTGTCTTTCGACCTCCAAAAAATAAATTTTGGTCTTAATCTAACGGGTGGAAAATAAAAAAGCCCTCCGTGCAAAAATGCACAGAGGGCGAATTATCGCGGTACCACCTCAGTTTATCCGTGCGTTTAGACCATTTCACACGAACCTCAAAAGCTATAACGTAGCTACCGTTCCAGAAGGACAGCTCAGGGGTGTATCTTCACATTAAAACGTCTGCCGTTTCACACCGACCAACGACTCTCTGAAAGCACGTTTCACGCTACTTTTTCCCTTCAAAGCCTTTAATATATCGCTTTAAACCGATTGTAGCATATCCTTGCTGTTTTGTCAAGAGAAAATTTCGTTTTAATTTTTTGCTTATAATCCCTTATGCAACCTTTGAGTAATCAATAATCGAAACTTCCTGCATCATCTTTTTACAATGTTCTATGATTTCTTCAATCTTTTTTACCACATCACCTGTATAGGTCACTTCATTACACTGAGTACATTTATAACACGGAACATTTCTTATAATTATAAGGCAATTGCCTAAATCGGTAACACTGGTTGTAAAACCTTTTTCGGCTCTTGAGCCACAATTTGCACATAACATAATCAGTTCCTCCTTGTTTTGAAATTATCTTGCCAATGCTGTTCATCAGGATAATAAGCAGTAATGAGATATATATAATCTTCATTGCAACTTACAACCACATGAATATATTTGCCTTTAAGCTCTACTCCTAAAATCAGGCAGCTTGGAAACGGTTTATCATTTTCATATTGTTCAATAATTTTGCCGTTTTCTACACAGCAAATAACATCATCAATTGTTATATTACGCTCAAATAGCCTTATTCTTGCGTGTTCGGTTATCATATAATGATTAGCTGTGTTCAGTTGTCGGAGTTTATCTATACTTATCATTAGATCAATCCTTATGCAAGATTCTTTATCTTTATTATACCACCGATATACTAAAAATTCAAGCAGTCACCCGCCGGTAACGTGACCCTCGCCATTTGCCAACCGTCAGAACGGCGAATTGTCAGCGGCGACCCGCCGCCGCCCGCCACCCACCGTTTATAAATCACCGCTTCGTGTAACTCCGCCGTTTTGCCATCTTTTGCTGTATTGCAACAGCATTAAAGGCGGAACTTGAAGCGGGTCACACCCGCAAAAAAGGATACCGCAAACTTAAACCGGTTGCAGTATCCTTTAAATTATACTTGAATCTGTATTAACGTCAATATGGTGTGACCTCAGTCACCCGCCGGTAACGTAACCCTCGCCAACCGCCAACCGTCAGAACGGCGAATTTGAAGCGGCTCACAGCCGCCCGCCGGTAACGTAACCTACGCAAATCGCCAACCGTCAGAACGGCGAATTGTCAGCGGCGACTCGCCGCACGGCGAATTTACCGTGGCTTTCAGCCACTTAGTTCATGTATTCGCCGTTGTATTCGAGGAGCGTTACACTGTCAACACCGTCGATAGCCTTGAATCTTGAAAGCTGTGTTGTGTCATTATTTACAGTCTTTATCTCGATAGTCAGTTCAATGCGGTCGTTTATCTGCGTCTTGTTCTTCAGCTTGTACTTGAGCGTTCCGAGCAGTGCGTTGACATTGCTCTCAGCGTCCGTACCATAGCGTACAACAAGAAGATAGCAACGGCGTTCCTTCTTCACCATAGTAAGAATTATGTACAGTGCCGCAACAAAAACAGTACCTATTATTGCAACAAAGTAAAGTCCTGCGCCTGCCGTGATACCTGCACCTACTCCCCAGAATAAGAAGCCCACATCGAGCGGATCCTTTATCGCCGAGCGGAATCGCACGATAGACAACGCACCTACCATACCGAGCGACAGTACAAGGTTTGCACTGATAGTCATTATGATAAACGCCGTAACCACCGTGATGAGCAGTACAAGTATGTTGAAATTGTCGCTGTAGACAACCCCTCTGTAGAACATACGGTAAACAAGATAAATTATCGCTCCGCACAGTGTAGCCGTGAGCAATGCGAGCAGTATTCTCGGCAGTGATAAGCTCTCAAGCTGTGCCGTAATATCAAAGCTCTGTCCAATAAGGGATAATAAATCGTCCCCCGTGCTTTCCGCAAGTGCGGTCAGATGTTGTAACATTTTTATTTTTCCTCCGATCAGATTTCCATGTTGCTGTTTATGTACGCATATTAAGGCTTGTCAGCTTATCATGGCATAGTAAAAATTTCGATACCGAATCCTGTCTTAACTTTACACCCGTAATCAGTTCTCCGAGATAAGACGGCAGATAGTCGTCATACTTTATCTCAATTACCGCCGTGAAATCTTCAACAGGCAGATATCTGACGCTGTCCGACAGCATATCGTCCGAAAATGCCCCGACTTTGAATCCGCTGTCAATGGTAAATCGCACATTGCCCTCCGGATTTACAAACGCCTGCCTGTTATAGTCCACTATAACCGACGGACGGAGCATAGCCAGCGAATTGCTGTAGGACGCGTCCTCAAGGATAGTCCCTTCATATTCACTGCTCCATACAAAAGAATAATCTCCCTTTAATATAGAGTGATACTGTCCGGGGTTTATCCATATCCCACGCTTTGACGTCATATCCCTGTCCTTGTACTTGCATTCAAAATGAAGCAGATCTTCCGATAGGTCATATGTCCTTATACGGTATTTCTTACGGGTATCCGTACCTATCAGCTTATCGTTATACGCCGAGCGGTATACATCATCAAGGTATACGCTCGTTATACGATAACAGCCGTTTTCACCGTGCCTGTCGGGTGTCATGACAGCCGAGAAACGTTCTCTCAGCACCTCGCACTGTGCTACAGTAGCAGGAAACTTGTATTCATGCCGTAACGTACGTTCTCTGTATTTCATGCCGTCCCTCCCCGCATACAAAAAATCGTATAAAAGCAGTAAATGCAGTAATAGTATATCATATCCGACAGTAAATTTCAACAGATTTTCTGCATATCCGTTCTTATTTTTTGTTGTAATTATCTGTAATGTAAAATCCGACACCCTTTCTATGCAAAAAGCACTTTACCTGATGAAATGGTAATCCATACTTTTACTTTTTCATTTTTTCACCGCCTGTTTAAAATAGTTTTTCTTCTTATTAACACCCGTACAAGCTCATTTTAAGCGGAGTTATTCACATATTCAACGGAGTTTTCCACAAAAAAACCGAAATTTGCACCACATAGTAGTGGAAAACACATTATTTTCAACATTTTCAACCGCTATACCTGTTGAAAAGCGGGTAAATCGGTGCATTATACGCTATGTTATCAACATCGCTGTCGTGTAAATCTGTTACAATATACTGTATGACAATAAGAAATTTTCAACTTAACAACCGTTCTCATTTAATTTCCTTTTTGTACCACTATATAACATTATTTGTAAAACGCATTTTTTGATTTCAACCGCCACGTTAAAAAAGTTTTCAATGTGCTTTTATCGGAAGTTTTAACAATTTCAACGGAGTTTTCCACCGTTTCTCACAGAATTTCACCGGAGCGAGTTGAAAACACGGTAGTTTTCCACACTTTTCTGTTGAAAACTAATATCCGCAGCGTATAATTTTACATATATTTCCTATAATACACTTTGTAATCATGAATTGTTGAAAAAAGGAGCGTATAAAATTGGTAAAGGCAGTGAACAAACTGGTGCTTGAGATAAACAACACTGAAAACGAATATTTTGAAAAGGCGATTTTCTATATCCGTCCCGAAATGTCATGCAGCAGCAAGCTGAGAAGTCAGGCACAGTTATATCTGAACGGCATAAGTCTTGAAAAAGCAGGGAAGAGTCCCCACAAAAACAAGCTTCCCTTTATAATAGGTGCAGTTATCGGAACGGTCGGCGCAGGGATAGTGTCTGCAATATTGCTTCTGACAGGAGTATTATAAACTTTTCCGTATATCCTTCAAAAACTCTGTTTTCCTCTGTTGCCGGAAATCCGGATAATAACTCACTGTTAACGTCTTTTTATACACTCCGATAAATCCGCAATATCATATTGCCCCGCCGTCAACGCAAGTTTTGCCATTCTCCGGCTTTGCAAAAGGCGAATTTGAAGCGGCTCACAGCCGCACCGCCGTCAACGCAAGTTTTGTCATTCTCTGCTTTTGAAAAAGGCAAATTTGAAACGGCACATTGCCACTGTGTAAAATTTTTGTAAAATTTGTCACCGTAACTTGTTTTTCTGTTGCTATTAAAGCCGGAAAATGTTATACTGATTATGACCGTTTTTAATATGCAAACGGTATGAAAAATGTATGGACAGCTTTATCGTAAGAAAGGATATTTATGAAAAAGACAAAGATAGTATGCACCTTAGGTCCCGCAACAGATGATGACAACGTTCTGCGTGAGCTTATAAAGAGCGGTATGGACTGCGCCCGTTTCAATTTTTCACATGGTACCCACGAGGACCACAAAAAGCGTTACGAGCAGGTTGAAAGAATAAGAAAGGAACTCAGACTTCCTATACCGGCTATTCTTGACACAAAAGGTCCCGAGGTAAGAATAAAGAGCTTCAAGGACGATAAGCCCGTAGAACTTAAGACGGGCAGTGAATTTACACTCACGACAGAAGATGTTATCGGTGACGAAAAGAGAGCCGCCATAAACTATCCCAATCTTGCAAGCGACATTGAAACAGGTGTTACTATCCTTATAGACGACGGTCTGCTTGAACTTAAGGTAACAGAGATTGACCGCAAGGAGAGCGGCGACGATATTCGCTGTAAGGTTATACACGGCGGTATGTTAAAACCCAACAAAAGCTGTAACTTCCCCGGCATACATCTTTCAATGCCCTATCTCAGCGAGCGTGACAAGAGCGATCTGCTTTTCGGCATAAAGACAGGCTTTGATATAGTTGCGGCAAGCTTTGTGACCCGTGACGAAGATATAATACAGATAAGAAAGCTGCTCGACGAGAACGGCGGCAAGGATATAAGCATAATAGCAAAGATTGAAAATCAGGACGGTGTTGACAATATCGACGATATTCTCCGTGTTGCAGACGGTATAATGGTGGCAAGAGGAGATATGGGCGTAGAGATTCCGTTTGTTGAGATACCCAGAATCCAGAAAGAACTTATCCACAAGGGCTACAACGCAGGCAAGCAGGTAATAACCGCTACCCAGATGCTTGATTCGATGATAAAGAATCCCCGCCCGACAAGAGCGGAAACAACAGACGTAGCAAATGCCATCTATGACGGCACAAGCGCAATTATGCTTTCGGGCGAAACCGCCGCAGGCGCATATCCTATTGATGCGGTAAAAACAATGAAAGCTATCGCTGTAAAGACAGAGCAGGATATAGACTACCGCAAGCGTTTCTTCACAAGAGAAAACGAGGGTGTACCGAACGTTACAAACGCAATAGCGCACGCAACGGTAACAACCTCGATTGACCTCGGTGCAACCGCTATACTTACTGTAACAAAGGGCGGACGCACAGCAAGAACATTATCAAAGTTCCGTCCCACCTGTCCTATAATTGCGGCTACCACAAGCGAAAGAGCACAGCGCCAGCTTAATCTTTCGTGGGGAGTTATCCCGATAAAGTCGGAAGAGATGAGCGACAGCGACTCGCTTTTTGACCACGCAGTAACAAGAGCTATGGAAGAGGGACTTTTAAAGGACGGAGATCTTATAGTTATCACCGCAGGACTTCCGCTCGGAGTTTCCGGTACAACGAATATGATGAAGGTGCATATTGTCGGAGATGTTCTGCTTAAAGGCAAGGGTGCGACCGCAAAAGCAGTGACCGCCCCCGTCTGCGTATGCAAGAACGAGGAGGACGCAATAAAGCTCTGCCATTCCGGCGATATTCTTGTTATCCCCAAGACGAGCAATAATATAATGTCTGTTCTGAAGAGTGCCGCAGGAATTGTAGTAGAGGATACAAACCCCGACTGCCATGCGGCTGTTGTAGGTCAGGCTCTTGATATTCCCGTGATTTACGGCGCAGAAAATGCCTCAAACGTTTTAAAGAGCGGTGTCACAGTTACAATTGATGCCGAAAAAGGCCTGATCCGCTCCTCCAACAACTAGCGGCAATGTGCCGCTTCAAGTTCCGCCTTTGGAATTGTTTGAGCTATCCGCAGGATAGTGAAACGGCGGGATTACACAAAGCAATAAAGTTAAGCGGTTACAGTGATATGCTGTGACCGCTTTTTGTATTATTATATTTTAACTGTCATCTCTCCTCACCAACCCTACCAAAACCGCACTATCTCTTGCCTAGCACTAAACTTGCCTCCCTTGTCAAAGGGAGGTGGATTGACGGCAAGGCACAAACTGTTCCTTTGTTGCGTTTTACTTGCGATATATCTGTCTTTTTTTATTTACCAAACTTTTCTGCCGTCAAGACGGAGGGATTGCTTTCCTACCGCACCCTTTCCGTTTCTCTGACACCTCCGCTAACAATCACTCAATAGTTGGCAGTGCTTCGCATTGCAACAGAAGCTCACCTTTACACAAGGGAGCTAAAGGTGATACTGCTTTATCAACCTTCCCAAAACCGCACTATCCCTTTGCTCTGCACCACATTCTTGCCTCCCTTGTCAAAGGGAGGTGGATTGACGGCAAGGCACAAACTGTTCCTTTGTTGCGTTTTACTTGCGATATATCTGTCTTTTTTTATTTACCAAACTTTTCTGCCGTCAAGACGGAGGGATTGCTTTCCTACCGCACCCTTTCCGTTTCTCTGACACCTCCGCTAACAATCACTCAATAGTTGGCAGTGCTTCGCATTGCAACAGAAGCTCACCTTTACACAAGGGAGCTAAAGGTGATACTGCTTTATCAACCTTCCCAAAACCGCACTATCCCTTTGCTCTGCACCACATTCTTGCCTCCCTTGTCAAAGGGAGGTGGATTGACGGCAAGGCACAAACTGTTCCTTTGTTGCGTTTTACTTGCGATATATCTGTCTTTTTTTATTTACCAAACTTTTCTGCCGTCAAGACGGAGGGATTGCTTTCCTACCGCACCCTTTCCGTTTCTCTGACACCTCCGCTAACAATCACTCAATAGTTGGCAGTGCTTCGCACTGCAACAGAAGCTCACCTTTACACAAGGGAGCTAAAAGTGATACTGCTTTACCAACCATTTTCAAAAACCACACCACCCCAATTCAAAATCACCGCCACAGGCAAAGCACGGATGCTTGTAACGGTCGCACAAAGTCGTTATGCACGGATGCATATAGTCAGCCATACCAAGTCACTGCACGATGCAGTGACAAAAAATGGCTGACAATGCACGGACGCAGCGACCACAAACGACCGTAAAGGCTCACACAATTTTTCATTTTTAATTCTTCATTTTTCATTTTTCATTAATCATCTCTCCCCTTGACACTTCCAAAATAATATGGTATTATAATCTTAATTATTCTTTTAAGAAAAATCGCAGTTTTTCGCCGTTTTTTTACACATATTTTAATGTATTTGCTGACATTTTATATAATTGTCGGATTTTATTGTGGTTTTTTAAAACAGAGGTGTGATGATGAGCTTTTATAATTCCTTCGAGGAAATTTTTCAGGAGATGAAAAAGAGACTTACTCTTACTCCTACCGCCATGAAATTGTGGATTGAGCCGTTAAAGCCGCTCAAACTCAATAATAATCATGTCTTACTATATGTTGAGAGCCAGTTTTCAAAAGATATGACAATGGCAAACTTCAAGACCGTTATGGAAGAAGCTTTCAGCGATATTCTCGGTTTTGACGTTGAGGTCGATATTCTCTGTTCGGAAGAACTGACAGTCGAACAGAAAGTAAAATACGGCATTGAGTCATATGCGGATTCTTCTCCCAAGGAGCTCCAGAAAGAACTTGACGATGACGATATCGTAAAGACCCGCCTTAAGAACAGCGAGCTTGCAAGCAATTATCAGCATACCTTTGATACATTTATAGTAGGCGACAACAACAAGCTTGCATATGCCGCCTGCAAGGCAGTAGTCCAGGAGTCCAGCACAAGATATAACCCGCTTTATATCTACAGCGAACCGGGACTGGGCAAGACGCACCTTCTTTCAGCGGTAAAAAGCGAGATGGAAAAACTTCATCCCGATATGAATATCATTTACACTACAGCAGATACATTCACAGATGATTATGTAAGCAATCTGCGCACAAAGAGTAATCTTGAAGCGTTCAAACAGAAGTACCGCAGCTGCGATCTGCTTCTCATAGACGATATTCAGTTTATGGCAAACAAGACTGAAACACAGCAGGAACTTTTCCATACGTTCAACAGCCTTTACAATCAGAACAAACAGATCATTTTCACATCCGATAGACCGCCCAAAGAGCTAAACGGCATCGAACAGCGTCTTATCGGTCGTTTTGAACAAGGACTTCTTGCGGATATCGCACCGCCTGAGTACGAAACAAGAATCGCTATAATAAAGCGCAAGGCTGAACTTTACGGTATGAATCTTCCGGATTCTATAGTAGACTTCCTTGCGGACAAGCTCAAGACCAACATAAGACAGCTTGAGGGCGCTATAACAAAGATAAACGCCCTGACGCTTGTTACGGGTTCAACGCCCACGCTCAATATGGCTCAGCAGGTAGTCCGTGATATACAGTCAAATCACGAGCCAATTCCGCTGACAGTTGAGAAGATAATTGCCGAAGTAGGAAAGATATACAGCGTAACCCCTGAGGATATGCGCTCGCAGAAACGTTCTTCACAGATAAGCACCGCAAGACAGGTCGCTATCTATGTTGTAAACAGAATAACAGGTCTTTCATATTCAAATATCGGTGTGGAGTTCGGTAACAGAGATCACTCCACAATAGTCTATGCTATAAATAAGGTGAAGTCCAGTATCAAGAAGGATCCGTCCTTTAAAGGTATGATAGACGATATGATAAAGAACCTCGGAAACAATGCCTGATTTATGTAAATTTCACCGCTTTTACCTTTGCGGTGATTTTTTACACAGCAAAAATCATTCAACAAGTTGTTAGTTTTAAACGGTGAAAGTAAGTTTAAAGTGTTTAATGTTGAATTAGTGTTAAAACTGTTGAAAAATTGTCAAGATCTTTAATCAGCTAATCAACTGACATCTTAACCACCGCAAAACCCAAAAACACAAGGCTGTATCTGCCTTTGTTCAACATTCAACACATTAAACGCCCCCCACCAACACCACCATAATAATTAATATTATTTTATTTATTTATCGCCTGCGGCGATATCCTTGCCAATAGGCTGTGGTGTTAAAAATTCCGACACACGGAGCTATAAACAAAATGTTGACATTATATATTTTCCGACTGGAAAATAATTAACCTAAACTTGAAAGGAAATTCTATGATAAAATTCAGCGTTCAGAAAAACGATATATTGGATGCCCTTACGACAACTGCAAAAGCTGCGTCGGCAAAATCAGTGATTACAGCTCTTGAGGGAATACATCTGAGCCTTACCGGAAATATGCTTACTGTGACCGGTTATGATCTTGAGCTTGGTATCAAATCTACTATAAAAGTAAACGGCAGTTCAGACGGTGAGCTTGTTCTCAATTCCCGTCTTATCTGCGATATAGTAAGAAAAATGCCGAGCGGAGAAATAATATTTGATGAATACGAACCTCTGAAGCTCAGCCTAAAGTGTGATGATATTACCTATTCAATAATGGGTATCAGCAGTGAAGAATATCCTCTGTTACCGGAACTTTCAAGAGGAGAAAGCTTTGAGATAAGCGAACCTCTTTTAAAGAGCGTTATCGGACAGACTCTCTACGCTGTTGCTACAATAGATACAAAGCCCGTGCTTATGGGTTCAAAGTTTGAGATCAAGGATAACGAGCTGAATGTTATATCGGTTGACGGCATAAGAATAGCTATAAGAAAAGAAAGTCTTCTGCATGAGGATTTCGACTTTGTAGTACCTGCCAAGACATTGTCCGAGCTTTTACGTCTGCTCAGTGACGATGAGAGTAAGATTGCCACAATTTCGGTCGACAGAAATCAGGGCATATTCAGTATTGACAAGTACACCGTTTTCTCACGTCTGCTTGAAGGCGATTTCTTTGATTATACAAAGATCATCGGAATGCCATCCAGCGTAGAAGCTGTAATTAATGTAAGAGAACTTATAGAGTGCGTTGACAGAACACTTCTTCTTATCAGCGACAAGATAAAGTCGCCGGTTGACTTTACATTCAAGGACGATACGCTCAGAGTATTCTGTGAAACTGCGATCGGCAAGCTTGACCAGAAGATAAAGTGCGACTACAGCGGCGAAGAGTTCAGAATTTCATTCAACAGCAGATATATACTTGACGCTCTCAAGAATACCTACTGCGACAAGGTAAAGTTCTTGTTTGTACAGAATACGGCGCTTAAGATTGTTCCGCTTGAGGGCGACAGCTTTACATTCATCGTAAGCCCTGTAAGACGCCGATAATATGTCAGTTTTCAAAAAGCAAAGAAAATGGATCTATATTGCCTTTGTAATAGTTACGGCAGTAATTATGGCAATAATTATTATTCCTAAGCTTACCGGCAATTTTCTAATCGGGTCGTGGGAGAGCTCCGACGGACTGAGAAGATTTACCTTCGATAAAAATACACTTACAATTAGTTCCAAGATAAATTCATACAGCGAATTTTATGGATATTCATATAAAAACAATATATTAGCATTACAATCAAATAATGAAACAAAATATTATAATGTAAGTATAAAAGGCTCGGAGATAGTAATATCTTCATCTGACAGCGACAGTCCTGAGATACTTCATAAGGTGGTATAAATTATGGATGAAACTGTAAATAACACATCAAATAATGAAACTATTTGTACCGATACTGTACCGGAATGTACCACCGGTACGGCAGTTGGTACACAGCAGATTAACCAAAAAAATGACTTTGATATTGTGGATTTCGTCATAAGTCACAGTGATGAAAGGTCGGTCAGAAAGAAAAGTAAACTGCCTAAAATATTACTCTGTGTAATATTAGGAGTGCTGATTATCGGAATGTGCGTCATGTTTGCTGTATGGTCTTCCTTATCGCACAAAAACAAGCTGTGGGGAACATGGCAGACATCCGGCGGTATCACTATGACCATAACCGAAAAGAATATTACCATAAACGGCAAAACAAGCGAATATATAATCGAAGAAAAGAACGTCATAGCAATCAAGATGAACAACGAATATTATAAAATCATCTATAAGCTGGACGGCGACAGTCTTACGCTCACAATTCCCGATGAAAGCGGAGTTTCGGAGCTTAAATATACCAGAAAGAGTGATTAAAATGTGTATAAATGTAAATGTTAAACCTCCTTTTATAAAGCTTGAACAGTTTCTTAAGTTCAGCGGAGCCTGTGAAACCGGCGGTGAAGCCAAAAATGCCATACAAGGCGGATTTGTTCAGGTAAACGGAGAAATATGCACAATGCGTGGCAAGAAGATAGCAGACGGCGATATAGTAGAGCTTGACGAACAGCAGTATAAGTGCTGTATGAGATAATGACAAAATGAGATAAAATGCAGATAAAACGACTTTATGTAAAGAATTTCAGGAATATAAGAGAGCAGGAATTTTGCTTTCACGAGAATGTAAACGTCTTTTGCGGAAATAACGCGCAGGGCAAGACTAATCTCTGTGAGGCTATTTCTCTTTGTATGGGACCGTCGTTCCGTACCTCAAAGCAAAGCTCTTATATTCCTTTTTCTTTGGATAATTCTAAGGAAAAGTGCGTTATAAAGATGTGGTTTACCATATCTTTTAATACTCAGAGTGAAAATATTATAGAATTTACTATAAGTAATAATAAGAAAGAGATAAAATACAACGGACTTTCCATAAAATCGGCTCTTGAACTATACGGAGTGTTAAAATATGTCGTTTTTATACCGGAACACTTAAATCTCATCAAGGGTGTACCCGAATGCAGACGTGAATATCTCGACAGCGTAGCTATGATGCAGACTCCCGTGCATTTAAAAAAGCTGTCACGATATAACAAAGCGTTAAAAAATAAAAATAATTTATTGTTTGGAATAAATTTTGGCGATGATTTATCTGTGATAAGACCGCAGATAGAGAGCTGGAACAGCGTTTTAGCGGCTGAGGGGCTTAATGTTACCTATGGCAGGCTTAAATATTTTTCACTGCTTGAAACTATAGCTTCACAGCTTTACAATGAGCTTTCCGGCGGCGAAGAGCTCAAGCTTAAGTATTATTCAAGCATATTTGACAGCACACAGCTTAAATGTGAGGAGATAAACAGTCTTTATAACGAATATCTGGAGCGGCTCAACAACAGCTTTCAGCGTGAGCTGAAGATGCGTTATACGGTACTAGGTGTGCATCGTGACGATATGAATCTTTATATCAACGGTAATGATGTCAAGGAGTTTGGCAGTCAGGGACAGCAGAGAAGCACAGCTCTTGCTTTAAAACTTGCCGAAGCGGAAATAATAAGAAAAAAGGACGAAACTCCGATAATGATTCTTGATGATGTTTTAAGCGAGCTTGACAGCAGCAGACAGCACTTTGTCCTGAATCATATCCTTAACTCACAAGTGTTTATTACTTGCTGTAATATAAATGACGTTAAAGAACTAAAAAACGGAAAAGTCTGGAAAGTAGAAAACGGTATTTTTACGGAGGAATGATATATATGTATATTCATATAGGTGGTGATGTATCACTGCCAACTTACAAAATACTGGGTATATTTGATATTGAAAAAACCTCTGTAAACAAAGACGTAAACGACTATCTTATGAAGCTTCAGAAGCAGGGTAAGATCTATTATGTTTCCTACGATATGCCAAAAAGCTTTATTGTAACAGAGGACTATGTTTATATATCAAACGTGTCGGTTTTTACGCTGAAAAGGCGGTTTTTAGATAATGAAATAAGGTCGGAAATATAAAAGGGGGCAGATTTTGTATCCGCTCCTTTTTAGCTTTGTTATAGTGTTTTCAGCAATGCAAAATTGGTATTTACAAACTGTTACATTATCATCTGTTTTAACTTTCCGTATAGATTTTTTATGTTGGGCATTCGATAAAGCACCGCTGTTACAGCAGTAATTCAGCGGCGTACAGTTTAATATCCAAATAGCGTTGAAATGCCGTTTTTAAAAGCGTTTATGAGTGATTCAAGTTGACTTTGAAGCTGAAATGTGATATAATTATATATAGTATCGTGAGAAATTGCGGAAATGATGAAAGGAAAGAGCATGGCAGAAGAAATTCTTGATAAAAACGTCAATACCGTAGAGGTTGACGAGCCTGAAATCGACGGCGAAATAAAGGATATAGAGAATAATACACAGGTTGAACACGCTTACGGTGCAGACGATATTCAGATACTTGAAGGTCTTGAAGCGGTAAGAAAAAGACCGGGTATGTATATCGGCTCTACAGGTGAAAGCGGTCTGCATCACCTTGTATACGAGATAGTGGACAATGCCATAGATGAAGCCCTTGCAGGCTATTGTACCGAAATAAACGTTAAGATACTGTCCGGAGATGTTATTGAAGTAACCGATAACGGACGTGGCATACCTACTGGCATTCATCCTAAGGAAAAGATAAGTGCAGCTACTGTCGTATATACGATACTTCACGCAGGCGGTAAGTTCGGCGGAGGCGGATATAAGGTTTCCGGCGGTCTGCACGGCGTAGGTGCGTCTGTTGTAAATGCACTTTCGGAATGGCTTGAGCTTACTGTATATGATGGTAAGGAGATACATTTCCAGCGTTTTGAAAACGGCGGTCATTACAAGGAACAGATGAAGGTTATCGGCACAACCGATAAGACAGGTACACAGGTACGCTTCAAGCCCGACTCGACTATATTCCACAGCACAGAGTTCAAATATGATATACTGCTTGACAGACTCAGAGAACAGGCTTTTCTGAATGCCGGACTTAAAATCGTTTTAAGCGACCTCAGAGATGAGGACAAGCCTAAGCAGGAGGTCCTTCAGTACGAGGGCGGTATTATCAGCTATGTAGAATGGCTGCAGAAGAAAAGAGGAGCAGAAGCGCTTCATCCCGATGTTGTATATATTGAGGGACTTCTTGATAATATATCAGTAGAGATTGCATTCCAGTACAACACAGACTTCAACAGTGAAACGTTCAGATCGTTTGCAAACAATATTCATACGGTTGACGGCGGTACGCACGAGATTGCATTCAAAAATGCACTGAACAAGGTTATAAACGACTTTGTAAAGCAGTATAAGGAACAGCAGGCTAATAACAATAAGAAGTCCAAGAAGAAGCAGGACGAGGTCAAGGAGTTTGTTCCGCTGAGCGGCGAGGCTATAAGAGAGGCTATAAATGCGGTCATCTCGGTAAAGCTCCCCGAATGTGAGTTTGAGGGTCAGACAAAGGGTAAGCTTGGTAATCCTGAGGTTCGTCCCGTTGTTTATAAGATAACAGTAGAAAAGCTGACATATTACTTTGAAGAGCATCCCGACACGATAGCTATAATAGCTCAGAAGTGTATCAATGCACAGGCTGCAAGAGATGCGGCAAAGAAAGCTATGGAAGCTAAGAGAAAGTCTGTTGCTGACGGCGCAGGTCTTCCCGGTAAGCTTGCCGACTGTTCTGATACAGATCCTACAAAAACAGAAGTATATATCGTCGAGGGAGATTCTGCGGGCGGTTCTGCAAAGCAGGGACGTGACAGACGTTTCCAGGCTATACTTCCTCTTTGGGGCAAGATGCTGAACGTTGAAAAGGCAAGAGCAGACAAGGTTTATAACAACGATAAGCTTCAGCCTGTAGTAAAGGCACTCGGTACCGGTATAGGAGAAGATTTTGATATAACCAAGCTCAGATACGGCAGAGTAGTTGTAATGGCCGATGCCGATGTCGACGGCTCACATATCAGAACACTTCTGCTGACATTCTTCTTCCGCTTTATGCGTCCTTTAATAGAAGAAGGACATGTATATCTTGCTCAGCCTCCGCTGTTCAAGGTGTTCAGAGGTAAAAAGGTAAGATATGCGTTCAGCGACGAGGAGAGAGATGCCTATATTGCAGAGCTTGCAGGCGAAAGCAACGCAAAGGTTGACGTTCAGCGTTATAAAGGTCTTGGTGAGATGGATCCCGAGCAGTTATGGGAAACGACAATGGACCCTGCCGCAAGAACAATGATAAAGGTAAATCTTGAGGACGCCGCAAAGGCTGACGAGATATTCTCGATACTTATGGGCGACAAGGTTGAACCCAGACGTGAATTTATAGAGCAGAATGCAAGATACGCAAAGGATCTTGATATATAATCTTTTTATTCGGGCGAGGAAAAATAAAATCCGTGAATGCTTAAAGGTGTTACTATGAATGATGAAATTTTAAATAATAACGAGGAGCAGCCCGATGAAAAGGAGCTGTTAAGACAGCGCAGGGAAGAGCAGATAGAGCGTGTCAAGGCTCAGTATGAAACCGATGTAAAAGAAAAAGCAGAGGCTAAGATCAGAATGGAAAAGGAGCAGGAGCTTGAAAAGGAGCTTGCGCCGTTTATCACCGTCAGAAAAGGTCTTATAGCTTTATGCTGTCTTATGTGGGTGTTTGCGGCATTCTGCCTGCTTACAGGCACGCTTGAAATGAATATATTTCTGCCTATGTGTCTGTTTGCGATTGGTGCTCTTGCAGGCGTGAATGTGCCTATATTCATTAAGAAAAAGAAGATATTTGATGGCGTTATAGCCGGAATATGTACGGCAATTTGCTTTCTGACAGGTGTTGTTATACTGACGCTCGGATAATCGAAAGGATAATATGGAAGAATTACTGCTTAAAATCAAATACAGCATGACGCTTGACGAGATAGGCGAGGGATTCAAGCTGTTTCAGAAGAAATATCAGTTCAAAAAATCTCTGATATATACGCTTGTGTACATTATAGCACTGGGGCTTGGAATTGACTTTCTTATAAGGGATTATACCGGAATTTACGGTTATATTTTAGTAGGTCTGTCGCTCGGTATGATATTCTATACCTGGTACAAGCCTGTGCTGATAAGAAGAAAGCTTATTGCGACCATAAGCTCACTTGCCGAAGAAACATATACGGCTGAGTTTTACCGTGACAGGATACAGATAACGACCGTAATAGAAGAACCGGTCATAGCGGAAAATGAAACCAAAACGGAAGAAGAAACCGATTCTCCCGCAAAGGACGAACCTCACGAGGAGGAAGAGCAGGAAGAAGTAGTTACAAATCTTTATTTTGGCTCTGATTATTTAGACGCTATGGAAAATGAGCAGATGTTTTTACTGTTTGTAAACAGACAGAATATTTATATTTTCTCTAAGAAATGTCTTTCCGAAGAAGAACAGAACAAGCTGAGAGAAATATTTACCGAAAAATCAATACTCTGATTGATATAAAAGAATCGGAAAGGAAATCGGAATGGAAAAAGACGTTAAAGAATTCAGCACAGCCACTGAAAAACTGATACAGGTAGACATAGAAAAGGAAATGCGTGAGAGCTTTCTTCAGTATTCTATGGCGGTGCTGGTATCAAGAGCTCTGCCTGATGTAAGGGACGGCATGAAGCCTGTACACAGAAGAATAATATACACGATGAACGAGGCAGACAATACATCAAGCAAGCCGTACAGAAAATGTGCCTATACGGTAGGTGAAGTTCTCGGTAAATACCATCCTCACGGTGACGCATCGGTATATGATGCACTGGTAAGACTTGCACAGGATTTCTCGATGAGATACCCTCTTATCGACGGTCACGGAAACTTCGGTTCGGTTGACGGCGACCCACCTGCTGCTTACCGTTATACAGAAGCGAGAATGGCAAAGATAGCTTCCGAGCTTCTGAAGGATATAAAGAAAGACACTATCGACTGGGGAAAGAACTATGATGATAAGCTGGACGAGCCTACTGTTCTTCCGGTAAAATTTCCGAATCTTCTTGTAAACGGTTCTGTAGGTATAGCTGTAGGTATGGCTACAAATATACCTCCTCATAACCTTAACGAAGTATGTGACGCTATAGTTGCACGAATGGATAATCCCGAATGCGGCATAGAAGAAATACTTCAGTATATAAAGGGACCCGACTTTCCTACAGGCGGTATAATAATGGGTTACAGCGGAATACGCTCTGCATATTATACAGGTCGTGGCAAGATCACCTTAAGAGGTAAAGCCGAGATAGTTGAAGAAGGTAACCATTCAAGAATCATCGTTACCGAGATTCCTTATATGGTAAACAAATCAAAGCTGCTTGAAGTGACAGGTCAGCTTATGCGCGACAAGCGTATTGAGGGTATTTCGGCGCTTCGTGACGAGAGTGACAAGGACGGTATGCGTATTGTCTACGAGCTTAAGAGAGATGTAAACGCACAGGTGGTTCTTAATAAGCTGTACTCATTCACACAGCTGCAGGATACTGTCGGCGTTATTATGATTGCGCTTGTAAACGGCGAGCCTAAGCAGCTGACACTTCTTGAGATACTGGATAACTATATAGCGTTCCAGAAGCAGATAATTACAAGAAGAACAGCATTTGATCTTAAGAAAGCAAGAGAAAGAGCACATATTTTACAGGGCTTCCTGCTTGCTATTGATAACATTGACGAGGTTATTTCCATCCTGCGTTCAAGTAAGTCTGTACAGGAAGGTAAAGAGCGTCTGATGGAGCGTTTCAAGGAAGACGATCTTGCAAAGCTGTTGCAGAGGGCTATGGGAGAGAACTATAAGGATGTTCATTTTGAACATGAGATAGGACTTTCCGAAGAACAGGCGGACGCTATTGTTCAGATGAGATTAGGACAGCTGACAGGACTTGAACGTGACAAGGTTATTTCCGAGCTTGCTGAAATTATGGAGAAGATAAACGACTTTCTTGATGTACTTTCAAGCGATGAGAGAGTAAAAGAAATAATCAAGGAAGAGATCACAGCTATCAAGGAAAAATACGGCGATGAGAGAAGAACCGCCATTGAGCCGGTAAGCGGAGAAGTGGATATAGAGGACCTTATCCCGGAAGAAGAATGTGTACTTACCTATACTAATATCGGATATATCAAGCGTCAGCCTGTAGATGTATACAATCTGCAGAAGCGCGGCGGTAAGGGCGTATCGGGTATGAAGCAGAGAGAAGAGGACTTCGTTGAGGATATGTTCATAAGCTCTACGCACGACAATATCTTATTTATTACAAATTATGGTAATATGTATAAATTGAAGTGCTATGAAGTACCTGAGGGTTCCAAGCAGAGCAGAGGCACAAACATAGTAAATCTGTTACAGCTTGACGAAGGTGAACGTATTGCGGCAATGATGAAAACAAGTGATTTTGCCGAGAATAAGTATTTCATCTGTGTTACAAAGTACGGAAAAATCAAGAGAACGCCGCTTTATGATTTCAGAAACGTTAGAAAGAACGGTCTGAGAGCAATTACGCTTGCAGAGGGCGATGAAATAGCAGCCGCACATCTTACTGAGGGTGACAGCTCGATTATAGTTGCTACACATCTTGGTATGGCAATACATTTCAGTGAAGATAAAATAAGAAGTATGGGAAGACTTGCCGCAGGTGTAAGAGCAATAAAACTGCGTGAGGACGACTATATTGTAGGTGCCGCCAAGGTATACAGTGATGATATGAGAATACTTACCGTAACTGACAAGGGATACGGCAGACTCAGTGCACTGAGTGATTACCGTATGCAGAACAGAGGCGGTAACGGTCTTAAGAACTACAAGATAAGAGATGACAGAGGATATGTCTGCGGTATACGTTCTATACAGGCTGATGATGATGTCATACTTATCAGCACTGACGGTGTTATTATCCGTATCCGTGCAAACGATCTCAGAGTGATGAGAAGAACAGGTTTAGGCGTAAGAGTTATGAAGCTGTCTGATGAGGACAGAGTTGTAACATTTACGAGAACCGAGCATGATGAAACTGCGGATATTGAAGAAGTAGAGCAGGCAAGTGATGAAGAAATAGCACAGGCAGAGGCTGAAGCTGCTGCTGAAGTTATCGAAGACGAGCCTGAAACAAACGAAGAAGAATAAAATATATCAGCCTGTCGGCAGAAATTCTGTGACAGGCTGATTTTCTGAAAAAATACCTATTGTTCCACATAGAACATTTTTATGATCGGGGTTATTTATGTACGAACTTGATTATTATGACGTTATAGTTGTAGGTGCAGGCCATGCCGGTTGTGAGGCGGCACTCGCCGCCGCAAGACTTGGATGTAAGACTGCCGTTTTTACTTTAAGTCTTGACGCTATTGCAAATATGCCTTGTAATCCGTGTATAGGAGGTTCTGCCAAAGGTCAGCTTGTAAGAGAGCTTGACTCGCTCGGCGGTGAAATGGGAAGAGCCGCAGATGCTACTTTTATTCAGTCAAGAATGCTCAATAAAGGTAAAGGTCCTGCCGTTCATTCGCTCAGAGTACAAAGCGACAGGGTAAAGTATCATACCTTTATGAAGTCGGTCCTTGAGCATACCGAAAATCTTGATATAAAACAGGCTGAGGTTACAGAAGTGTGTGCCGAAAACGGAAAAATTACCGGTATAAAAACAAGGCTCGGTGCTTTTTATCCTGCCGGCTGTGTTATCATCACCACAGGAACTTATCTCGGCGGTAAGATTCATATCGGTGAGCTGAATTATCAGAGCGGGCCGGATAACGTATCTGCGGCTTTACAGCTGACAGAGAGCCTTAGAAATCTCGGCCTTTCTATGAGAAGATTCAAGACCGGTACTCCTGCCAGAGTTCATAAAAGGTCTATAGACTTTTCTGTGATGGAAGAACAGGACGGCGATGATTATATTACTCCATTCTGCTTTGACAACACATTCAAACTCGAAAACAAAGTTAAGTGCTACGTTACTTATACTAATGCCGAAACACATAGAATTATACTCGATAATCTCGACAGGTCACCTCTTTACTCGGGAAGAATACAGGGTGTAGGTCCGAGATATTGTCCAAGCATCGAAGATAAGATCGTAAGATTTTCCGATAAGCCAAGACATCAGCTTTTTGTTGAACCGATGGGTCTTGATACCGATGAATATTATCTTCAGGGTATGTCCAGCTCACTTCCCGAAGACGTACAGATAAAGTTTTTAAGAACTATCAAAGGTCTTGAACACGTTGAGATTATGCGACCGGCTTATGCAATAGAGTATGACTGCTGTGATCCTCTTGAATTATACCCTACTCTCGAATTCAAAAAAATCTCCGGATTATTCGGTGCAGGTCAGTTCAACTGCACAAGCGGATATGAGGAAGCCGCCGCACAGGGCGTAATTGCCGGTATGAATGCGGCAATGAAGATAAAAGGCAGAGAACAGTATATACCTGACAGAACGACCTCTTTTATCGGTACGCTTATAGACGATCTTGTTACAAAGGGTTGCGTTGAGCCGTACAGAATGATGACCAGCAGAAGTGAGTACAGACTTTTATTGCGGCAGGATAATGCTAATGACAGACTTGTGCCGGTAGGACACAAATTCGGTCTTATATCGGACGAGCGCTATCAGAGATTTTTAGAGCGGAAGAATATACTTGATAATGAAACGAGCAGAATAAAGAAAGCTACTATCTATCCTTGCGAGGAGCTTAATAAAATGCTTGAAAGTAAAGGTACGTCGCCTATAACGCAAGGAGTCAAGTTTATAGAGCTTTTAAAACGTCCTCAGATTGATTACAGAGATCTGGCTCAGTTTGATGAGAATGCACCTGAGCTTGAACACGATATAATAGATAAGCTTGAAATTAATATTAAGTATGAGGGTTATATCAAAACCCAGATCGAAAAAATCAAACAGATGAAACGTCTTGAAGAAAAGCAGCTTCCTACTGATATTGATTATAAGACTATATCGGGCTTAAGACTTGAGGCGCAAGAAAAGCTGAATAAATACAGACCGCTGAATATAGGTCAGGCAGGAAGAATTTCCGGTGTCAATCCTGCCGATGTATCTGTACTTCTGTTATGGCTTTCAGGGAGAAAACATGGAGAGAATTGAATTTATAATCAGTGAATTTCAAAAATGCAATATCGAATTATCGCAGGATAAAGCCGATAAGCTGTTAAAGCTGTATGAATTTCTTGTTGAGTACAATCAGAATGTCAATCTGACAGCTATAACCGACTTTAAAGAAGTAGTGGTGAAGCATTTTATAGACAGCGTGTTGCCGTTCAGTATGATTGACATTAAAGAAAACAGCAGTTTTATTGATGTAGGTACAGGAGCGGGATTTCCGTCCATTCCTCTTATGATAGTAAGACCGGACCTCAAAGGAACACTGCTTGAGGCACTTAATAAGAGATGTGTATTCCTTGAAAAAGCGTGCAATCTTACAGGCGTTGACGCAAAGGTAGTTCACGGCAGAGCGGAGGACTATGCAAAAGAAAAGCGTGAAGCATTTGATTTTGCAACGGCAAGGGCTGTTGCGGCTATGCCGGTACTTTGTGAATATTGTATTCCTTATGTAAAAACGGGTGGCAGTTTCATTGCTCTTAAATCTGTAAATGAGGATGAAACCCAGTGCGAAAAAGCAGTCAACGTGCTTGGAGGAAAGATAGCGGAGATAAAAGACTATACAATAACAAATGGCGATAACAGACGACTTTTTGTGGTAGAAAAAATCGGTCATACTCCGACAAAGTATCCCAGAAATCCATCAATAATAAAGAAGAAACCATTGTAAAAAGAAAATAATTTAAAATATTCCGTCGTATCATAAAGAGATACGGCGGAATATTTTTATTGAAATTAGTTATAATATAGGTTAAAATGCTGTCAGGGGGGCGATATAATTGGGTATTTTTCTGAAAGAAAAGATTAAGTACGGACAGATTTTAACTGTATCGGTTGATAAAATTGATGCAAATCCAAATCAGCCGAGAAAATATTTTGATGATAAAGAACTTGAATGTCTTGCTCAGAGCATAAAGGAAAATGGGCTTCTGCAACCGCTTACTGTAAGAATAAAGAAAGACGGTAGATATGAATTGATAGCCGGTGAAAGAAGATTAAAGGCTTGTAAGTATGCAGGACTAGATGAGGTCAGGGTTATAATTGAGAACAGAAATGAAGAAGAGTCTTCAGTTCTTGCTATAATTGAAAATATACAGAGATGTGATCTGAACTGTATTGAAGAAGCAATAGCACTGAAAAAACTTATGAAACATTATGGATATACGCAGGAAGAACTCGCCCGAAAGCTTGGAAAAGCGCAGAGTACAATTGCAAATAAGCTTAGAATATTGAATTTATCTGAAAATGTTATTAAACTTGCAATACAGTACAATTTATGTGAGAGGCAGATAAGGTCACTATTACGATTGCCGGAGGAAAAACGTGAAGGTGCTGTTGAGCATATACATAAATGTCAATTAAATGTATGCAGTACTGAAAAATACATTGAGAAAGTAATAAGAGAAGAAAATAAGCCGCCAAAATTCAAATGGACATTTAAAGAAAAAAGACTTTACATTAATAATATCAACAAAACTCTTGCAACAATGAAAAGATCAGGAATAGAATTCAGCTCTGAAAAAAAGGAGGAAAACGGTTATCTTGAGTATATAATCCGAATTCCTCACGATTGATGTTCATGTTGGAGAACGTTCATAAATTTGTTCCACATGGAACATTTATGAACGTTTTTTTGCAAAAAGGCTTTATTTTTCTTTCATAGTATGATATAATAATAAAAGTGACGTAAAAGGAGGTACTATGGGAGAAATAATTTCTATTGTAAACCAGAAAGGTGGAGTAGGCAAAACTACTTCGGCTGTTAATATCAGCGCCGCACTTGGTGCAAAAGGTAAAAAAGTGCTTTTAGTTGACTTTGATCCGCAGGGAAATGCAACCTCCGGCTACGGAATCTCAAAGAAAAATCTTAAAATAACCTCTTACGATGTCGTAATGTCCAATGTGCGTCCGCAGGAAGCTGTTCTCGCTACAAATTGTAAAAATGTAAGCCTTATACCTGCAAACGCTCAGCTTGCAGAGGCTGAAATGCATCTGTTGCAGATTGAACAGAGAAATCACCAGCTTAAAAAAGCTCTGATACAGCTTAAGGATGATTATGATATTATAATCGTTGACTGCCTGCCGTCACTCGGTATACTGGCAATAAACGCCCTCATTGCAAGCGATAAATTTATTGTGCCAATGCAGTGCGAACATTATAGCCTTGAGGGTCTGGCTCAATTGCTTTCAACGGTGAAAAAGGTTAAAAGAACCTCCAACAAGAATCTCTCTCTTATGGGAATAGTATTTACTATGCTGGATAAGCGTCTGTTGCAATCAAATGAAATTATGAGGGATATCAGGAGAAATTTTCCTCCCTCATCTATATTCAATACAGTTATACCAAGAAATGTGCGTATCTCCGAAGCGCCAAGCAACGGCATGCCGGTTATTTACTACGATAAGAGCTCAAAGGGAGCCGAAAGCTATATGAAGCTCGCCGGTGAGATAATAAAGAAGCTTAACGATTAAGGAGGGAGTATGGCCAGACGAAGAGTATCAAATCAGAATTTAAAAAGTATTTTTGATGATAACAGTTTTGATGAAGACGAAGAAAGCATAAGCACCCTCAGGTTGACTGATATTGAGCCAAATAAGTCACAGCCGAGAAAAAACTTTGATATAGAGGCTCTTAATACACTTGCAGATTCAATCAGACAGAACGGTGTCATTCAGCCTCTGCTTGTACGCTCAATGCCAGATGGCACATATCAAATCGTTGCGGGTGAACGCAGATGGCGTGCCGCAAAAATGGCAGGCCTTACAGAAGTTCCTGTACTAGTCAGAGAACTTACGGATTTACAAGCTCAGCAGATTGCTCTTATTGAGAATTTGCAACGAGAAAATCTGAATCCTATCGAAGAAGCAAACGGTTATAAAGAACTTATGGATAAGTTCGGTATGACTCAGGAAGAAGTTGCCAGAGTAGTAGGAAAGGCAAGATCGTCAATAGCAAATTCTCTGCGACTGCTTAATCTGCCTCCTATAATAGCCGAGATGGTTTCAAATAACGAGCTTTCAACAGGTCACTGCAAGGTCCTTCTGGGAGTGAGTGAAACCAAGGATATGGTCGAGCTTGCTCATAAAGCGGCAGGTAAGGACGTTTCAGTGCGTGAAATGGAACGTATGGTAAAGGCACTTGATAAAACAGAAAAAACCGAAAAGAAAAAAGAAACATTCTATGTTGAGGCGGAAATAAGTCTTGCCAAAGCACTTGAAACTAACGTAAGTATAGTACCCGGCAAGAAAAAAAGCACAATTCAGATAGAATTCTATACCGATGAAGATCTGACCGATATTGTAAATCGGCTTGCAAATAATAAATAAGGATAAAAAGGAAAGGCAAATCAAATGATAGACATTAAGTTTTTAAGAGAAAATCCCGAGGCTGTAAAGAAAAATATTAAAAAGAAGTTTCAGGATGAAAAAATCGTACTCGTTAACGAGGTTATCGAACTTGATAAAGAATTAAGAGCCGCTCAGCTGAAGGCTGATAATCTGCGTGGCGACAGAAATAAGCTGTCAAAGCAGATCGGCGGACTTATGGCACAGGGCAAAAAGGACGAGGCTGAGCAGATAAAGGCTCAGGTAAAGCAGTTCTCCGATGAGCTTGAAGAGCTTGAAAAGAAGGAAGAAGAACTTGGCGAAGAAGTTAAGAAAAGAATGATGGTAATCCCCAATATCATCGACCCTTCCGTTCCGATAGGTAAGGATGACAGCGAAAACGTTGAAATAAAGAGATACGGAGAGCCTGTAGTGCCCGACTTTGAAGTACCTTATCATTCCGAGATAATGGAAAGATTCAACGGTATCGATCTTGACAGCGCAAGAAGAGTAGCAGGAAACGGCTTCTATTATCTTATGGGAGATATAGCACGCCTTCATTCCGCAGTTTTAGCATATGCTCGTGACTTTATGATAGACAGAGGATTTACCTACTGCATTCCTCCTTATATGATTCGCAGTAACGTCGTTACAGGCGTTATGTCGTTTGCCGAGATGGATGCAATGATGTACAAGATTGAAGGCGAAGATCTCTATCTTATCGGTACAAGCGAACATTCTATGATAGGTAAGTTCATAGATACAATAAACGAGGAGGAAAAGCTCCCATATACTCTTACAAGCTACTCACCCTGCTTCCGTAAGGAAAAGGGCGCTCACGGCATAGAAGAAAGAGGCGTTTACAGAATACATCAGTTTGAAAAGCAGGAAATGATAGTTGTCTGCAAGCCCGAAGACAGCGCTATGTGGTTCGATAAGCTGTGGCAGAACACAGTTGACCTGTTCAGATCAATGGATATTCCCGTAAGAACAATTGAGTGCTGCTCAGGCGACCTTGCCGACCTGAAGGTCAAGTCTTACGATGTTGAAGCATGGTCACCCAGACAGAAAAAGTATTTTGAAGTGGGCAGTTGTTCAAACTTAGGCGATGCACAGGCTCGCCGTCTTAAGATAAGAGTAAAGAGCAAGGATAAGGGAAACTACTTTGCACATACACTCAACAACACCGTTGTTGCTCCCCCCAGAATGCTTATTGCGTTCCTTGAAAATAACCTTTGTGCCGACGGCAGCGTAAAGATACCCGAGGTTCTCAGAAAGTATATGGGCGGTATCGACAGAATAGTTCCCAACGATAACAAGTAAGCTACAGAGCCACGGATACTCAGGTATTTGTGGCTCATTTTGTTAACAGAAAGGTCATTATGGATAGCAGAAAGTATACCGTTGAATATGTTCCCGAATTTGCCGACTGCGATAAAAAGTATGACATAAAACCGCAGGTGCTTCTTGCGTGGTGCGCTGAGCTAGCCGGAAATCATCTTCGCAGCAGAAATATAACACGGGAGCAGATGTGGAAGGACGGTCAGGTTTTTCTTCTCACCCGTGCCGCAGTTCATTTTGAAAAAGTACCGCAGTATAATAATAAATTGTATATGACAACGTGGGAGGGCGGAACCAAAGGCTCTCAGTTTACAAGAAAATTCGTTGTCAAAGACACGGATGGAAATATTCTGTGCGATGTCGATACTATGTGGGCACTTGTAAATCCCCATTCGCATAAAATATGCAGGCCGTCCGAATATATATACGAGCAGATTCCCTGCGAAGATGAAGTAGAAGCAAAAGTCATAAAATTCAAGGCGGAAGTTCCTGAGAAAATAAAGGATTATACATTCGTCTACAGCGATATTGATGCCAACGACCATGTAAATAACGGAGTTTATTTAAGGCTTATGAGCGATATAATACCGCAGGATCTTACAGACAAGCATTTGAAAACGCTGAGGATAAATTTTATACACGAGTGCAGGCAGGGAGAAACTGTCGGACTTTATCTTGAAATAAACGATAAAATCTGCACTGCGGAGGGAAGATTCCCGGACGGCAAGGTTAGCTTTGAGGCACAGGCAGAATTTGTTTGACAAAATTTAGTTAATGTGCTATAATTAATATCAAGGTAAATTTAATTTACCTTTAAAAACAGGGAAAGGGCAGAAAAAATGCTTCACATCAAAAATTTGCATAAGAGTTACGGTGCTTTTGAAGTACTGAGAGGCCTTGAAATGAATGTAAATACCGGTGATATTTACGGATTTCTCGGTAAAAACGGTTGCGGAAAAACCACAACAATGAACATAGTTTCAAATATTATCCCAAAAGACAGCGGCGAGATCAATTTCGGAAAAGAAAACTGCAAGATAGGCTACCTGCCTGAAACACCGTCAATGTTTACATATATGAACGGTTATGAATATCTTGATTATATCGCTTCGTGCTGCTCCTATAAGGACGACAAGAAAAAACGTATAGATGAAGTTATCAATATAGTAGGAATGGCTGAGGGCGGAAAACGCAGAATAAAAGGCTATTCGAGAGGTATGAATCAAAGGCTCGGCATAGCGGCGGCAATATTTGACCATCCCGACCTGCTTATTCTTGACGAGCCGACTTCCGCACTTGATCCGCAGGGCAGAGCAGAGGTAATGAGCATAATCAAAAATCTTGCTGATATGGGTACTACCATAATTCTTTGCACACATATATTGTCCGATGTTGAAAGAACGGCAAACAGAATAGGAATTGTCCGTGACGGCAGAATGGCTGTCGAAGGAACTATTGCCGAAATCAAGGGTCAGTACGACAAAGCGGGCAAGAAAATAGTAATGGGCATATTCGGCGACCCTTCAGCCGCAATACAGCCCGTAAGCACTCTTACCGGCGGCAATTTCTATTTTGACAGGCAAAGAGCCGTTTTTGAGATACCTCTTGCCTCCGATATAAACGAGCAGGAAACCGCTCATCGTTTATTTGATTTATTGAATTCTGCCGGGCTTACCGTTTCACTTTTCGTCATCGAAAATAAGACGCTTGAACAGATTTATATGGAAACTATAGGTTAAGGAGGAAACAGAAAATGATAAAAGCCGGTATAAAAAAAGAGCTGATGCTTTTTACAAGAGGATTCAAGCTGTTAGGCGTTATTATTACTATCGTAGCAATATCGCTGCTGTATCCGTTTACCTATAAGTCAATGGAGCTTATGGCAAATCAGATTTCGGATATGGGTCAGCAGATGGGCGGCGAAACGCAGGGACAGGTTGAGAATGCGGCAGCTTCAATAAACAATATGCTGGGCTCAATCTCCGAAATGTACGGCGGAAGTATGGCGGCGGTAGGCTTCAAAACCGGAGTAAGCTCGCTCACGTCAACAGGCTCTCTTATAATAATGTTGCTGCTTATGTCAGCCGCAGGAGGTGAACAGAAAAAACGCTCGGTAATAATACCGACCTGTGCCGGACTTTCACCTTCCGGCTATGTAATGCCTAAATTTATAGTCTATCCGCTGGCAATAGGGCTAATGTCTTTTATCGGCGGAATGATAACGGGAGGTATAAGCAACCTCATTTATAACAATGAGTTGATTATAAGCAATATTGTATTCTCCTCGGTGTGCGGTGCGATATATATGTTCTTTATTACTGCTGTGTACTTTCTCGCAGGCCTTTCCACAGGAAGACCCGGTATATCGGTAATAATAGTGTATGCCGGATCTACGGTAGTTCCGCTGATTTTGCAGGCACTTGATATAGATAAGTATAATCCGTTTACCATGCAGACGCTTCTTATGAGTTCATATAGTGAGGCGAATATGAACAATTTCATTCTCAGCACGGTTGTTTCAGTTGTTTTATCGGTAATATCCTGCCTGCTGACGCTTATGATAACCACGCTCAGAAAGATAGATAACTCTGTCGGTGAAGCAAATCTATAAACAATCGGTGAAAAGACCGTACATATAACTATATGTAAAGGAGAAGCGTTGCTTCTCCTTTGTTTTATGTGCAGAAATAATGTTGCCCGATAACCTTTTGCACAGGTCTGCTCATCATAAACTGATTGCTTGTCTTTTTCGGATTATAATAGTAAATACATCCTCCGGTAGGATCCCAGCCGGATAAAGCGTCACGAGCGGCGTCATATGCGGAATCAGCGACAGGCTCATTGAACTGTCCGTCTACAAGAGCAGTGAAAGCACCGTTCTCGTAAATTATTCCTGCAAGTGTATCGGGAAATGACGGATGCTCAATACGATTCATTATTACAGCACCAATTGCTACCTGACCAATATAAGGCTCGCCTCTACCTTCAGCGGAAATGATTCTTGCCAGAAGATTTATATTTGCAGTGGTGGCAGGAGGGATAGAACCTATAGATATACCAAGCCGTTTCAGCGTTGCATTATCGGCAACTCCCGTCTGCGCAAGCCCCTGCTGTTTCTGGAATCTAAGAATAGCTTCTTCTGTCTTTTCTCCAAAGTATCCAGTGACCTCGGCGTTAAACAATCCTCTGTCCTTAAGCGTCTGTTGTACCGCCTCGACCTCGGAGCCCTGCGAGCCTTTCTGAGAATAAGCCGTGACCGATTCATTATTTCCGTTTTTCGCAAAAGTCGAAAAAATACCGCTTATAAGAAAGATGATAACAGCGACCGACATCATTTTATAAAACGGATTCAATTGTCTGATGTATTCCATATTAAACACTAAACTTCCTTTCAGAATTTACCTTTATAAAGAGTATCTGCAATAAGCAAAAGAAAATACATTAAATGTGTAACCGAAACAAGAAAACTACATATAGTAAAAAAGAGCATATCGTTATCAAGATGTACCACTATTTACAGGAAATAAATAGCAAATAGCAAAAATGCAAAAAAATTCGCAAAAAAATTCAAAAAATGCTTGACAAACGTTATTTTCCGTGATATAATAGACAAGCACTCAAACGAGAGGGCACGAAAACAGAGGGTACTTG
>OBAG01000051.1_pt1 | contig 151343 bp, 127 predicted proteins | sample 1517701 | NCBI WGS metagenome assembly OBAG01 (sample SAMN04571702, study PRJEB22368) | human gut metagenome | biome: human gut; material: stool | host: Homo sapiens | place: Luxembourg | collected 2012-09-07 | reverse complement strand
GGAACCTCTCTGAAAATAATTTCTCCTGGATTTGTCATTACCTGCTGTAACATAATTGCTTCCTCCTTTTTTATATTGTTTTATTTTATGTTTTATTAAATGTTTTATTAAAGTAATTACATTATTATCCTTTAAACATATTTTGTCAATATATTTCTCTCAATTTTACGCATTGCACAATTTGCAGATATGCTTTTTGTATATATTTTCTAATCAACGCACAAAAAAACGGAAAGAAAACCTCACTTACCGTTTCCTTTCCGTTTTTTTGCTCACACTTCACTCTGTTTTCACACTATAATAATTTATATTTCCATCATATGTTCCGCAAAAAAATATTTCGCAGCTCCAACAGCCGACGCTTCTTTCCTGTACGAACAGTTCTTCAGGTATGAAACATCATGTTCAAAACCATTATATGCCATCACTTTTTCTCCCAAAGGTATCATATAATCTGAGAGTACACCTCCGACATCGCCCCCCAGTATGATATCCATATCATATGCCATCCGCAGATTTGATATCAAAACAGCAAGATGATCCAGATACTCATTCCATATCTGTAAAACCTTTTTATCTCCACTTTCAAGATTTTCCATAAATGCATCCAGCGACTGCCTGTTATCTTCCGTCAGTACACTTGCAGCACAATATGCATCCGCGCATCCTGATTTACCACAATAACATTTTTTTCCACCGGGAACAAGTATCATATGACCAAACTCTCCTGCTTTCTGGTTTTGTCCGCGATACAGCTTTCCATCTATGCAGAAAGCACCGCCTAATGTATGATTCAAAGACAGATATATCGCATTGGGATACTTCTGCTTTTTTTCTGCAAGCATGGCTGCATTGGCATCATTTTCAAAATACACCGGCATTCCCACAGCCTGCTCTAAAAAGCGGAGACTATAGTTCTCTATCCCTAACGCGTGGGATTTTAAAACAATCCGTTCTTTCTGATCGATAATTCCCGGGATCGCAATACCAATTCCAAGCAGTGTCTCCTTCGCAGGCTCGTCTGCCAGAAAAGTTTCAACCTTTTGTGCCACCTCTGTACAGTAGGATAATTCTGCCGTAAATTTTAAACGGATGCGGTCTTTTTTTACGATCTCATCTCCAAGATTTACCAGTACCATTTCGATATGATTCGCAGTGATCAAAAGCCCCATTGCATGACAATATGACTTATTAATTCCTATACTTTTTGCCTTTCGTCCGCCTGTCGACGCATACTCGCCCACTTCTTCTAACAGTCTTTTCTCCAACAGGTCATTTACGTTTGCTAACACAGTTGGCATACTCAGATTTAATTCTTTCGCGAGCTCCGCTTTGGACATAACCGGATGATTCAGCACATAATTGATGATTTTTTTTCTTGCTATATTTCTTTTATCTTTATTTTCCGTTTTTTTGTCCTCTTTTATTAAATATTTTATAAAAGAATTATATGCTTTTTTATTCTGTTTGTAAAGGGACGATCCGTTAACGCTAAATATCTTATGGACAACCACTATGTCAAACTGTACAAATCTTTTTTACCTCTCCACAATTTCCTGCCAGTTGTCCGAATGCCTGTCGACCGATGAGCTTACGCTTCTTGCCGCAGACCTAGTGGTATTAAGTGATATGCTTGCAAATCTTGCCGCCCGAAAATCAGTCCTTTGATATGCTATTCTTGCTGTTCCATTTTTTACATATATCGTACCGCATTTTATAAAACCATTCTTTTCAATCAGCCTTTGCATAGTTTTATTATCCGCATGAGTATCTACCCTGATATTTAAAGAAATCTTTTTACAATAGTTTAAAGCACACGGAAACAAGCCATGCACCTGACCATCACCGGCAAGCCTGTGAATCGTCAGATATGGTTCTTCATTCAGCCAGTTACCGCCCTCAATATGCTCATAAGTAGGTTCTGTACCATCAAACAATGCAAATACCCCGTGGATTCCATCCTTGTCATATATTACCTTACATGCATTTTTATCAATATCAGATTTTATCAGGTCTGCATCCGGGTAAAAATGTCCCCACTGAGTCGGATTTCCGGACTTTATCATATAATCCTGTGCATATCTGTAAATTTTCATAATTTGCTCTAAATCTGCTATTTCAGCATTTTTCACATTCAGCATGTCTTTTATTTACCTCCACATTTTTCTTATGTTATCCAATTCTTCTGTCGTCAAGCAGCTACTCTTCCTCTGTATCATACTTCACTTTCCAGAAAAAGAAAAGGTACTGCAAAAAATACAGTACCAAGTTTTTTTGCCACTTCTTCCCCGATAAATTGACCGCCGCTTCCAAACTCTCTGCTGATTGTAATGATTCTTTTTGCCATAGCTGACTCCTCCTTAACTTAAACTTTCCACTTTATTCTTCCGGATTCTCTTTAAAAATACATATCCCACAAGGCATGCAGCAATCTCTGTTATCGGGAATGCCCACCAGATTAAGGAAACGCCCATCTGTCCGCTTCTGACCAAACTGGAGAAAACACCTGCCAGCGGTAATATGATGACAAGCTGTCTGAGCAGTGAAATCACAAGCGACTCCAAACCGCCGTCCAATGCCTGATAAATTCCCTGATATGCTACATTGATTCCGGCAAAAATAAAGCTGCTAGAAATAATTCTCATGGCTTCGATAAAATATTCTCTTGACTGTCCTGCATTAAATAATGTTGCAAAAGCCCCCGGGAAAATTTCTGTAATTGCCACACCAATAATCATAAGCACAATCGTATAAATTAAGCCATATCTAATTCCATCCTGAATTCTCTTTTTACTATGCATTCCGTATGCAAATGCAATAATCGGCGTGATTGCATCTCTAAGTCCAAAGGCAAGGAAGAGTACAAACTGCTGTACTTTATAAAACAATCCATATGCGGTCTGCGCCGAAGGACTGAATTTTAAAATCAGATTCATCACATAAACCATAATAGACATAAGCGCCTGTCCAATAATTGCTGGAAGTCCGATTGCATAGATTTCCCTGATAATTCTGCCCTCTGGTTTCATAAACTTTACACCATGCTCAAATTCCTTATTTAATTTTACATGGAAAATAAATAACAATGCTGCTGATACCACCTGTCCGATTACGGTTGCATAGGCTGCACCCTCTACTCCCATTTCAGGAACCGGTCCGATGCCATAAATCATAATTGGGTCAAGAATAATATTTACCACTGCTCCCACAACCTGACCAATTGTTGAATAAATGGAACGCCCGGTTGCCTGTAACAATTTCTCAAATAGCGAGAAGGAAATAATTCCAAATGAAATCACACAGCATATTCTTAAGTAGCTTGTTCCCATTGCAATAACTTCCGCATCAACGGTCTGGGATGAGATGTATGCTTTTACTCCAAACATTCCAAACAGCAGACATACTGCATAAATAATCACTCCAAGAAATAAACTGTTTCCTGCAACTTTTGCAGCTTTTTTACTTTTTCCCTCTCCCAGTGTTCTCGCGAGAAGTGCATTGGTTCCCACACCGGTTCCGATTCCCACTGCTACCATAAGCATCTGAACCGGAAATACCAGTGTAAGTGCATTAAGTGCAGCCTCACTTCCTGATTTCATGTTTCCTACAAAGGCACTGTCTACAATGTTATAAACCGCCTGCAATGCCATAGATAAAATCATCGGTATTCCCATCTGCACCATAAGCTTATTTACTGGCATTTCCTTCATCTTGTTACTTTCTGCCATCTTAACTTAATCCTCCTTTTTCCACCTGCAGAAGCTGCCACTGGCAGCTTCTTACGGATATTTGGCAATATAAAAAGTGCGCACCTATCTTATAAGTTGGACTTACGCTGATAAGCTACACACTTTTTCATTGCATTATAAAATTACAAAAACGAGCAGCAAAACTGGATTTACGCAATTTTGCTACTCGTTCAGAAGTCATTATATTTTTCTTTTTGGAAAAAGTCAAATTATTTTTCTCTCGTTTTATACTCATCCCATTTTCCACCATATATGCAATTTTCAACGTAAGCCATCATACGATTGTGTAAAATGGTCATATTATACATATTGCTGAGTTCTTCCAACATTTTAACCGGTGGCATATAATTGCCTGCTCGTGTCAACCCTAGACCAAAAAAAAACTGATTTTTTTTACCCTCAAATATCACTTTCCATTATACCTGCTATTGCAGTATATTGAAAGCAATATTTATGCTTGCAGAAGAAAGGAGTGCCACATTTCCTCGGCACTCCTTTCACTTGGATCTGTTGCATGGAGTGGAATATTATTGTATTTCTCAATTACTACTTTCCCATGCACCGCCGAACCAATGTATGCCTGATTTGTCAGTATTGACTTAACTGTTGTTTTGGTCCATACACCATTGGTTTTTACATTCTGCTGGTAACCAAGAGATTTTAAATACATCAAGTCCTACTGGTCCATCCCAATATTTTCTAGTAATAAGTTCATCATAAATAACCTGAAACTCATTTTTACCAACTTTTATAAAAGTCATAGGAACAGATACCATTATTACTGAAGAATCTTTTGACTCACATATTTCAATTTGAAAATTATCCGGAATATCCTCAACTCTTATTTGTTTTAATACAGCTTTGGGGATAATTGCCCTTTCTTCATCTTCAACATATTCTTCTCTTCTCCATCTATCACCAAAGAACACATATCATCTTCTTTATTAGAATACACAACCGTTGCCATTTCTCTGCCTCCTAACTTTATATCCATATTTCTATATCGGAATATATTATCTCCTTCCATACTAAAACTCCAAACTATCCTCATTGAGCAGAAAATATTTCATGCCCATGATCACAAAGCCTTCCTCATTTCTCCAAGGCTTTTTTGTTCCATTTACTATAACAATCTTCTTAAATGAATCCGGAATATTTCGGAGTGAATTAAGTTCCTGTGTTTGCTTTTCCTCAGAAGTCATATCATAAGCCACCTGAATGTAATATCTCTGACTGCCCTGGTTTACTACAAAATCAACCTCTAGCTGCTTATGAACTCTCTTTCCGTCACTATTCTTTGCAAATACATCCACAATACCAACATCTACATTGTAGCCACGCACAAGCAACTCATTATAAACAATGTTTTCCATAATATGAGTCGGCTCCTGCTGTCTGAAGTTTAGTCTGGCATTTCTAAGTCCTATATCCGAAAAATAGTATTTCAGATTGGCTCCTACATATTTTCTCCCCTTAATATCATACCGGTCCGCTTTAGAAATCAAAAATGCCTCTGCCAAATAATCAATATGATTGGATATAGTTTTATTGCTGTAATTGATACCTCTCTCACTTTTGAAAGTATTTGATATTTTTGTTGGATTGGTAGGTGCTCCTATGGCAGAAGCAAGAATGTCCACCAAAGTTCCAATCTCATCAACATTTTGAATTTTGTTTCGCTCTACCACATCCTTGATATAAACATTGGTAAAAATATTTTTAAGATACTCAGCCTTCTGGCGTTCTACAGAAAATTGTGCCACTTGTGGTAAACCACCGTATATCATATATTCTTCCCAAGCATCATCATAATCTCCATCATAAGCCGCATAGAACTCTGCAAAAGACAACGGATAAATTCTTATCTCATCTCCTCTGCCTCTAAATTCAGTTACAATGTCACTAGATAAAAATTTAGAATTACTGCCGGTTACATACACATCAATGTTACTGATACGAAGCAAACTGTTCAGCACTTCCTCAAATCGTGGCATAAACTGTACTTCGTCCAAGAGCAGATAATACTTCCGGTCATCTTCCACCCGCTCTTTAATATGCTGATAACACTTCTTTGGATCTCTCAGTTCCTCATTTTCAATGCCATCTAAAGCAATCTCAATGATGTGGTCATTATCTATGCCACTCTCCAGTAAATACTTCTTAAACAACACAAATAACAGGAATGATTTGCCGCATCTCCTGATTCCTGTGATAATCTTAATCATTCCGTTATCTTTTCTTATCTTTAACTGTTCAAGGTATAAATCTCTCTTAATCTCCATAGTGTTACTCCTTATTTTTGTGCATTGCACGAATTGGGTAATGTTATTTTACCACTAAATTATTTTCACTTCAATAGCCATTACTATTTTTTGTGCATTTGCACTTTTTTATGTAATGATTATAGATAATATGCAAAAAGGATACCTACACCATGTCCTGTAACACGATATAAGTATCCCTTTGCTTGATAACTACAACACATATAAATAGACTCTCAGAGATTAATCAATTTTTTCCCAAAATCTATAATTTGACGGGTATTCCAAACACCACAAATCTTCTCCGTATGGAATATCCAAAGTATGGTTTTCGCTTTTGGTATAATATTGTGTTGCTTCCCGATTCCCCATTCTAACAGTAAAGAAGCCATTTTCTATGCCTGCATGTTTCATAAATTCATCAATATCATCATTAGAATAAGTCAATCCTACATATACAGGATCATCGTTCATCATATACCGCCAAAAATGAGCATATCTCTGAGCAACTGCATCATGCTCTGCTCCCCGCATATGTTCCGAGTAGGGAACCCCACAACACCCTTGTCATTTGTAAATAATGCATGCTCTTTTCCGTCTGAAGAAACATATTTGAAGTAATGATTCTGTCCGAAATCAATTATATTGTTACAAGCTTTTATTTCTAATAACTTATTTGTATCTATTTTAGGAATCTGGTCTGCTGTAAATCGAACACCTGCAACTTCATATGTTTCTCCATGTTTTCGTACCTTAGAGCTGTCATTATTGATAACCAGCAACAACAAATCAGAAATATAACTATTTTTTCTGATGCAAACGATGAATATATCTCTGAATAAGCTACAGAATTATTACCTCTCACATATAAATCAATCATCCCATTTTGCATAGTTTGTTACCGTCTTATTGGTAACCTTAAGTTCTTTGCTGACTTCGATAGGCGTGAACTCTCTTTTGTAGTTATTCATGAGCAGCAAGAGCAATTCTTTTTCTCTACTTTTTAGATATGAAAGGCTTCCTTCCAATTTTTCGTCGTTTGAGCTCTCCGACAATTCACAAACCTTATTTGAATACAACAGTACCATGCAAAGGAAATAATACACTATTTTTTCACTATTTTACATTATTCTTTTCACTATCTTCTTCCTGCTCCTGCCCTTCCAGAAACGCCTTTATCTTCTCACCATCCTCTGGTCGGATTTCTCCGTGGGAATTTCCATCAAAGGTGATATATTCGTAGGTCTTTCCTGCCTGCTCTAATGCTTCTGTTAATTTATCTGCCTGTGCAACGGATACTTTTTCATCTCCGGTGGCATGAATGATAAGCAGCGGTGTATTAATTTCATCCGCCCAATAGGTTGCAGAACGTTTCTCATATTCCTCCGGCATCTCTTCCGGGGAACCGCCTACCAAAGAATCGAATATGGTCTGCATATCACTTCTTTCCTCATATGACATAAAGCAATCGGAAAGGCCAGATACGACAACTGCCTTATGCACCCGTTCATCCTTACTTAACACTTCATAAGTCATCATTCCGCCTCTGGAAATACCCATCATATTTATGGCATCCTTATCAATATAGGAAAATTGCTCACACAAATCCAAAATCCGGACCACATCATCCACATCTGCTCCGCCAAACTGGTCTTCTCCTTCACTGCTTCCACATCCCCTGTAGTTTGATGTAATGCAAATGGTATGAAGCTGATAGGCATAAAAGCAGGTTTCTATATTTTCCAATGCTCCGTAATCCTGATTTCCACCATGATTATAAATAAGACAGGAAGTCTTTTGTCCATCCAGTAAATCTTTTGGTGCACTGAAATATCCTTCAATTTTCAGTCCATCGCTATCATAATAAAACCGATAAGATACATATTCTGATAAATCGATTCCTGCCTGGCTCTCATAATCTTCCAGATTTATTTTTTCATATTCTGTAATTCCAGCCTGGCGAAAGTTCTCTTCTACCAGCTCGTCTGCGTCCAAAGACTCTTTATCCGCAGGTGCAGTTTCTGTTTCCGATTCTGATTCCATCTGCGTCTCTGTTTCTGTTTTATTTTCTGTCTCAGTCTTCGTTTTATTTTTTCTCTGATTTCCTGCCACTACAACTACAATCACTGCAAGAATAATAATTCCAAGCAGTACCCCAATTCCAATAACCTTTTCCTTTTTCATAATTTTTGCTAAACCTCCGCCTTGCCGCTTCGATTTTCATCTTCCCTAACTCCTTTATCCTCTATTCTATAATCTCATACTGCATCAGTTCGTATTTTAACTTGCTTCCCTCCATAATTTCTGCCGGAAGAAGTGCTCTTGCCACAAGTTTTAAATCATCTGAAGCAATGTCTGTCCTCTTTAAATTTGCATAGTCTCCATCGATGGATACGACTTCGTAATACCATGTTTCCATATTCTATAGCTCCCTTCTTGTTAAAATATTTGTAAAGGAGTGGGAAATGTGATGCCGGTTTTCTTCCGGCGGAATGTGATGTAATATCCACAGTATTTACCGGAATGTGGATGCATAATAAAGACTGTTAGGGGCACTTGGAATTTTGTCTGACATCAGGCAACGCTGGCACAGGGATGTGCCAGCGAGGTGCATCTGAGCATGGATGCGAATTTGCACCGGTTGCCAGAAAAAAAATAAAATTTAAATCAAAATTCTTAGTACCCCTTACAGTTTTTATGCAACATTCACATCCGGCAAATGCTGTGGATATTCAAACACTACCGTCGAAAGATTACCACCAGTCTCTTTCCCACTCGCCTTTCAAATCATTTTATCAAGAATTATAGCAGATTTTCGTAAAGAATGCCACTTCTACTGATACACCCACAAATCCCGGATCTGGCTCATAAGGTCGTCTATCTTCCATGTCTTATTACTGTTCTTTTTACTGTTGGAATCATTCACTGTTATTTTTCCATCGGAATCTACTCCTGTTAAAACAACAAAATGTCCGGATGTGGTAAAATCTCCCGGTCCCATGATACAGATAATCGGATGTCCCTGGGATAATTCCTGCCGGATACTGTCTTCGCTGAGACTCAGCTCCTGTGCGGATAAGCCAAGCTTTGTGGCAAGTTCCGTCATCATACTCCAGGAAGATCCGCTTCCATTGACATAGAAGCCATCCTCCTGTGCCATCTGGGCAACGGCATAAGGATTCATGGAAGTATCTCCGGTCAGTCCCACATAGACCATGGACAATGCCGTCGGACCACATCCTGTAATTGCAAGGAAATTATCTCCATAGGTTCTATAGCCCCAACGCTCGTCCCACTGAAGGAAAAGCGGTATTTTACCATCTGTTACATCCGATGAAATATCAATCGGCTGCTCGTTGTTTCCATTCTTCTTATAATCAAGCACAAACTGTCTTGCTTCTTCATTTTTCTCGTAAAGTTGTACAAGGCTTTCCGGATACCCCTCTGCCGTAAGTGTTGCCTCTGATTTTACATTCCAGTGATTTAAGAAGCCTTGCACAAATGATGTTCTGCCCGCGGCAAAAACTACCAGCAGAATTATTGCTGCCACAAATATTCTTTTGATTCTTCGCATTCTTCTTGCTTTTTTCCGGCGCATGCTCCGCTTTTTTATATTCGTTGCATGTTGTGTATTCCGCTGTCCGGCTGCTCCTGATTGTTGTAAATTTCGTTGTCCTTCCTGTTCTGACTGCATCATAAAAAACACCCCTTTTTCATTCTTTACATTTAGTAAAGCACACGAAAAAGGAGTGTTCTTAAAGATATTCTATTTCATTTCTTAGATTATTCTTAACAGAAAAATAAATTTCTAAATGATATATTAATATTTACCAGTCGCTATCCCAGTCAGATGAATTAGAATCCCAGCTGTCATTGGAATCCCAGTCATATCCACTGTCTGAACTGCTGTCCGAGCTGTCTGAGCCATAATGCTCTTCATAATATCTGCTGTCTTCAAAATTGGTAATGCTGTTATCCCAGTCATAGCCATTCTGATAAGTCATTTCATAATCAGAACGGTTATTTAAAATATCATCCGGTACCTCATCGCTGTCTATCTTATCATAGTCATAACCATCATACTCGAACCAGTTATTGTGGCTGTGTACATAGACCGTATTTTGGTACTGGTAATAACTTGCCTTCTTGTAATTATGTATCGGAATCAGAACGATTAAAAAGCACATCAGGAAACAAACGGCACAGGTTAAGAATTTCTTTCCGGCAAATCCCTGATATATCTTTTCAAATACCGTGCTTTTTCCCCTTAAACCACAAACAATAAGGTCTAATATCACTGCCACCGGTGCTGCGGCAATCAGTGCAATAAAAAGTGCAGTTCCAATTCCCCGGTATAATGTATCTAACACAAAGAGTACAAAGGAACCAAAGAAGAAAAGAAAGAATGCTCCAATCCCGGCAAAGGTTCTTCCTATTACCTTTCCTGTTGACATTGGCTTTCTGTTATTTCCATAACTGCTTCTTACATTTCCAGCCCGATTATGTTCCTTCTGGTTTAAGATTTCCTCTTTTAACTTAAGATACAGTTCATTTACCGCATAGGCTTCATCCGTTCCCTGATAGCGGATTGCCCGCTCGCCGTTTGCCTTGTTCTTATAGACAATAACATTCTGTCCTTCCCGGTAAATACCAAAGGCTTTAGGCTGTGTGTAATTGATTCCGATAAAGAATCTCGTCACTTCATACGGTGGCAGATTCCGTGCCTGATACCACTGCTGCAATTCTTCAATAGTCTTTGGCGTATGGTCTGCAGTACGCTTTACTGCCTGATTGGTGGCTCCACAGTAAGGACATTTCTCATCTGTTTCCTTAATGATGGAGCCACAGTATTCGCATTTAATCTCCATAGCTATATAAACCCTTTCTCCATAAAACTCCTGTTACATTTTATACTATTCTATTCTTCCACCCGATGCAAGCCCATTTAGAACAAAGAATGTGCCTTGGCACACATCAAAGTCTTCGGTCAGTCTTTGACTTTTCCATTCATCCGCATAATTACAGCAAAAATTTTATCTCTGCTAAAAATTCCCGCAGCATATTATTTGGAAGATAAACCGGTGTAGACTTTGCTGCTATTCCACAGACATTGTCCAGTCCGTATTTTTGTGCAATCTGCTTTGCCCGGAACAGATGAAAATCATTGGTGATAATTCCAACGGATGCCCCATCTTTTATCAGTGCCTTGCTGTACTCCATATTCTGCTCTGTATTTAAGGACTTATCCTCTAAGAGAATCCGGGACGCATCAATCCCCTGTTCTTTTAAATACTGTGCCATTCCTTCGGCTTCGGAATATGGTTCATTTGCACCTTGTCCGCCGGATACGATACAGATTGTCTTTGGATTATCCTCTAAATATTCCACTGCCTCATCCAGCCGGTATTTTAACGCAGCACTTGGTCCGCTTTCCCTCACCTGTGCCCCCAGCACAATAATATAGTCAAGTCCCGCTTCGCCTTTTTCATGCATCTGACTTATGATACAGCCTTCTACGATGAAAAATGCTGTAAATCCCACTGCAACGACAGCAATACAGATTCCCTTAACCAGTCGGGGAACTTTCTTCCAGAAAGATTTCCAGATAGAATACCCAAACAGGAAGGAAAGTACCGCCAGCCCAATCCACACAAGAAAAAATGATGTTCCGGAACCCGTTGCCAGTACCATCCCCGAATAAACAACACAAAGTAGCGCCAGTACCGTAAATATCAGAAATGTTATTTTTTTCTTCATGCCCTCTCTCCTCGTTTTCTCACAACAACCGGTATCCAGGTAATGCAAAGGAATAAGAACAATGCTCCACCGGAAAGCAATGCTCCCAGTTTCAGATTCGGTGTTGTATATTTTAATATAATATCATGGCTGCCTTCTTTTAATGGAATGCTGATAAACGCATCGCAGAAATGCTCATAATCCACTTCTTCCCCATCCACAAAGACATGCCAGCCTTCATCATCCGGCACGGACAGCAAAAGAGTTCCGGCTTTTTTTACGTTGATGCTGCCTTCGATTCTGCTGTCACTGTAGGATTTTAACTCCATGGTCTGCTGGGATAATGTATGATATGCTGCCTGAAATGCTGCATCATTTAACCGGTAGCCCTGCACCAGTATCTGATCCGTATCGGCAGAAGTCAGCGTAATATCTTCCCCAGCCTCACAATAGCCCAAATCCAGTAAATAGACATGGTCACATTTAGAAAATGTCCGCGTGCGGTTTCCAGTGGTTGCGGTAATGGTTTTGGCATCCTTCATCGTATAATAACCATAATAATAGCCGGTTTCCGTTACCTGAATCACGGTTTTGCCATCATGTAATTCTGCATCCACCGGCTCTAAAAGATTCTCCGTTGCACCAAGGGCATAGGCGAGTTCATTCTGTGCCATTATCGGTGTTCCAAGGGTAAAATCCCACTTTTCCGTCAAATCACTATCTACCATAAAACCAAGTGGCAGTGTATAAGTATTTTCATATAAGTATATGCCATTCTGTTCTGATATCAGACTTCGATACGGACTTTCCTCTTCTGCACTGTCCGTCAGGATATATTTTACCGAAAGCAGCGAGGAAGTAAGCATCGTTGCACCATTATAGCAGTAATAATTCTTACCGCCTTCCATTCCCATCTCCCGGTAGAAATCTGCCACATCTTTATTTATAAGAGAAGAAAAAATAGATGCGGATGCATAGTTTGAAAGTGCCGACTCATTCTTCGTCATCCGGTTAAACTTATCCATACGGAAGAAACCGTCATCCTCTGCTCCTGCTGTCTCCGCCAGTGTTTTATAATCCTCTAAATGCTGGGTATACAGCGTCCGGCTGGTAGTAGAAATACTGGTCGTGTCAAGATTTACGCCTGCCTCGGCACATACCAGAATCACCGCAAATATCGATACGATAGTCCGCATCGTCTTATCCTTCCGCCGATAGAATAACAGCAGAAGTGCATAACCTAAAATCAAAAGTCCTGTTAAAAGCATCTGCTCCGGTGTCACCTGCTCTAAATCTGTAAACCGGAAACATAAAACCAATACCAGCTCCGCTAACAGGAATGCAAATAGGATTTTAAAAATGCTATTGCCTCTTTCTTCCCGCACTGCTTCATAACCTAAGGTCAGCAGTAAAAATGCAAATAAAAAGGTCTGTCTTGCCGGAAGTCCATCCGGAAAATGAAAGCCATGCCAGATAAAATCCAGTTTATTATTTGCAAAGCTCACAAAGAAAAATGCCACCAGTAAGAGCCTTGGAATCTTTGCACCAATTCGGATCCTGCGATTCAAAAGATAAAGGAATAATAATAATAAAATTGCCGCTCCGCAGTAAAGATTTGGCATATGTCCTACCGTAGAAGACGGCTCGACACCAATGCAGAACCTTGCTGCTTCATCCAGCAGGCCAAAATACCACTCCATTTTTTCCGGAAAAGAGATTCCACCGGAACCACTTCCGCTTAATGCCACAATCTCCGGCAGAATCAGTATTGCTCCCATACCGCCTGCCAGGATAGAGCCGGTCGCAAATTTAAGAATTGCTTTTCCTATTCCGCTTTTCTGCTCTAATATCAGAATCACAAAATAAAGCACCAGATAGATGCAGACCATAATGGAAATATAGTAGTTTGAAAGAATCGAAACCGCCAGTGTTACCACATAAAGCGTCATCTTCTTTCCTTCTACCAATCTTTCCAGACCCAGCAAAATAAGCGGCAATAACACCACCGTATCCAGCCACATAATATCCCAGTTATAAGCACACATAAACCCGGATAACGCATAGAATACCGCAAATAAAGCAATGCGATATCCATTATCTTTATAATGCCGGTTTAAGTAAAATGCAAAAGTAAGTCCGCTAAGTCCAATCTTAATTAGAATCAATACCGTCATAAATTCGATTACCAGATTAGACGGACATAATAATAACAGCCAGTTAAAAGGACTGGAAAGATAATATGCCATCAGGGATACAAAATCTGTACCAAGCCCCAGATTCCATGTATATAATAACCCGCTTCCGCTCTTTAACTTATTCATGAATTCCGTAAAAAACGGTGCATACTGGTGATACATATCAATATGCAGAAAACACTGATTGCCAAAAGGATAAATCTCATGGCCGATACAGACTCCCAGTGCAAGAAAAAACGGAATGCAAAAAGCCAGTATTAACGGCATCTTCCTATTGTTTTTGATTCGAAGTAATCTTTCCTTCATTTCTATTTTTCTCCATCCCAGTCAAATAAAAGATAATACTGCAGCGTCTGATAATTAAGCCACGCATCACTGCCTTCTGCTTCCGTATGCTGCGTGGAAATCAATGGCATCTCCTTCTTTTGTTCCAGTAAATAATTCTGATAATCCGACAACGGAATTCCTGCTGCTTCCATCATCTGTGCCCCCAGATAGTTGGCACTGCTCTCCTGATTTACCGCCTCATCAATATCATAATTTGCCCAGATAACATAAGGCACCTTATAACGAAGCTGATTTTCTTCTTCTGTTAAATCAGAGGATGATTTGCCTTCCAAATTCCAGATTGGCTCCACCACCGCATCTGTCGGCTGGTGGTCACCAAAGAATACGATAACCGTAGGTTCGTCCTGTGTCTCAAAATAATCAATCAGCTTTTCCAATGCAGCATCCGATAATTTTACCAGTGTCAGATATTCCGATAATTGGGCAGATACCGTTCCATCTACTGTAACATTTCCCTGAAGATTCTGATAGCCGTCGGTATATGGGCTGTGATTCTGCATGGTTACATTAAAGATAAATGCCGGCGTTCCTGCATCCTTCTTCTCATATGTCTCAATAATCTTATCCACACAGGATGAATCATCAATATAGCCCCGCTCATAGGTGGAACCATAGAAATCTGCGGAAGAATAAAAGCTGTCAAATCCCAGCAACGGATATACCTTGTCCCGGTTCCAGCCGGACGCATAATACGGATGCATGGCATAAGTTTCATAACCCAAGCTCTTTAGATAGGATGGCATGCTTGGTGTGTCCTTTGTAATATACTGCTGATACGGAATACTACCTGCCGGAAGAAATGCCATGGTATCTCCCGTTAAGAATTCAAATTCCGTATTTGCTGTATTTCCACCCTTTACGGATACATTCAAATATCCGGTCTGGGTATTCTCTGCCCCCTGTTGCAGGCTGTGAATAAACGGCATATAGTCTTCATTTACCGGAAGCGCCTCATCGGACAGAACCCCCAAATCGGAAAAGGCTTCATCCATGATAACGATAACATTCGGAAGCTGGTCTGTTGTTTCTTTCTGATTTGTGAATTCCTTTCCAACATTATTTCTCTGGTCGGATGCCGTCCAGTCAAGACCATCCTCATTTTCTAATAATTCCTTTGCCTTTTCAACGGAATATCCTTCCGGCTTCTCCACCTTAAGATACTGCATATCCATAAGAAACGTCACTGCAAAGCCATTTCGTTCATACATGACTGTAGGCGTAAAAAGAAACGGATAAAGCTGTAATTCACTTACCATTGCATCATCCTGTACCATCCAGCCAATTCCTGCCATACAGGCAATAGAAATCACAGCACTACCTGCACGGAGCAATATCTTTTTCCGTGAAATATGAATCTTTGCATAACGCTCCGTAAATGCCAGAAAGAGCATCAGAAGAATCAATGCAATCTGACGGGGCGGCAAAGTATAATCATAGCCTCCGGCAACACTGGCTGCCGTTCCAAGGGACAGTAAATCCCACGGAACCACCGGAGAACCACGGAAGGAAATGACATAATAATTCGCAATGCTCAGTGCAATTCCAAGAATTGTCTCCGTGCGAAGTGCAATCACTGCACTTCCGGTAATCGCCAGCAGCAGCCACACAAAAGCCTCAAATAAAAGGAGATTTAGAATTTGTGCTCTCCACCTGGTTCTTACAAAAGGATTATATGTCATAAATGCAGTAATATAAAAAAGCAGAACCGGATATCCGAATAATATCGCATATTTCAACCACTTTGGTGCTTCTGCATGATAAATCCTTTTTATGAAATTTTTCTCTTTTCTGCTTTCTTCCTGCATAGCCTGTTTCCTCAACTTTCCATTCTCATTGCCATAACCTGCTGGTACTGCCACTGACAGTTCTTTCCTAATACCCGGCAACAGAAAAAGGAGTTTCAAAACAACTGTTTTGAAACTCCCACATATTTCGCATGAAATTATACTCTGGATAAATACTCACCAGTTCTTGTATCGATTTTAATGACATCATCCTGCTCTACGAATAATGGAACCATTACAGTTGCACCAGTCTCAACAGTTGCAGGTTTTGTTGCACCTGTTGCAGTATCACCCTTGAATCCAGGTTCTGTCTCTGTAATCTGAAGTTCAACAAACAATGGTGGTTCAACAGCAAATACGTTGCCATTGTGAGAACAGATTTTACACATTTCGTTCTCTTTTACAAATTTTAAGGTATCACCGATGGTTGTCTTATCTAAAGCAATCTGCTCATAGTTTTCAACATCCATGAAGTAATACAAATCTCCGTCAGAATATAAATACTGCATATCTTTACGGTCGATACGTGCCTGTGGGCATTTCTCTGTTGGACGGAAAGTTTTCTCAACTACACCGCCACTCTTGATATTCTTTAATTTGGTTCTGACAAATGCAGCACCCTTTCCAGGTTTAACGTGCTGGAATTCAATAATCTGATAAATATTTCCTTCTAATTCGATTGTAATTCCGTTTCTGAAATCTCCTGCTGAAATCATCGATATTCCTCCTAATTTTCGTTGCTAAGCACCATAAGACGCTGCCATCGGCAGGTTCTTACGGGTATTGGAAAAAATTCTCATTCCAAACTTGTCACTCACTCGTTCTATTCTATAATAAAACAAGCCATTTTTCAACCTTTTTTTGTGACTTTACCCTATCTTGATTCAATTTCGTGAATCATGGCAATACGTTTTTCATGTCTGCCACCCTGAAATTCTGCATTCAGGTATGCTTTTACAATATCTTTTGCCTTCTCGATTCCAACAATTCTTGCTCCAAATGCGATGATATTGGCATTGTTATGTTCTTTTACCAGATGCGCAGTTGTTACATCAGAACATACTGCTGCACGGACACCTTTTACCTTATTAGCAGCTAAAGAGATTCCAACCCCGGTACCACAGATTAATACGCCACAGTCTACTTCCCCGGCTGCAACTGCACGTCCTACTTTTTCACCATACTCCGGATAGTCACAGCTCTCGGTAGAATCTGTTCCGTAATTTACAACTTCATGTCCCATTTCCTCTAAATACTTTTTAATTGCGAATTTCATTTCGACTGCACTGTGGTCATTTCCAATTCCGATTTTCATGATTTTTCTTCCTTCTTTCTCTTCCTTGTATAAAAAAATAACACAATTTTCTCCAGGTATCTCTTTAAAACAATCTGTATTTCTTCTTTCGGATGTATCGGTTTTACCAGAATTGTACGGATTCCCGCACGGTTTGCCCCATACACATCAGTAAATATCTGGTCTCCCACAAATAACGTATTCTCCGTGGTGGTTCCCATCTCTTCCATTGCCTTAAGATAATTTTTCGTTGACGGTTTCCCTGCCTTGTAAATATAAGAAACATTTACCGCATCATTGAACATCTTCACCCGTGGTTCCTTGTTATTCGATAACAGCATACAATGATAACCCAGCTCTTTTAAATGAGCAAACAGCTTTTTTGCCCGCTCATCCGCCGGTGCTCCGTGTGGAACAAGAGTATTATCAATATCAAAAATAATGCCCCGGTATCCCTCTTCATAAAGTTTATCAAAGTCTATGACATAGGTAGAATCCAGATATTCATCGGGATAAAATCTTTGCAGCATATCCTGTCTCCTTTATTTAATCAGTGCAGAAATCTGTTTAAATACCGGTCCGCCTGCCTTACGTGTCAATTCAAATAAAATAGCTTCCTTAGATGTAATCAGAATGCCTTCCTGTTCTGCTCTCTTTAAACCAAGTTCCTTATCCAGTTCTTTTCTTGAAGATACACAGTCTGCTACGATAACCGGCTGATATCCTGCTGCCTTTAAATCAATGGCTGTCTGAAGTACACAGATATGTGCTTCAATCCCACAAATCAGGACATTTTTACGCTCTTTATCCATTGCTTCATATACCGCTTCTGTTTCATATGCAGAAAATGTGGTCTTGTCATATGCCACATCACTTCCAATTGCTTCACAAATCTCCGGAATATTATTTCCTAATCCCTTGGCATACTGTGTGGTCAATACCATCGGTATTTCCAATAAATTAAGTCCCTTTAATAATGCAGCAGAATTTGCCACAAGTTCCTCTCTTCCTGACATTGCCGGCAAAATCTTCTCCTGATAGTCAATTACGATACATGATGTATTTTCAGCTAAAATTCTCATTTCTAATCTCCATTTCTGTTTTTTTTCATTCTACAGTATAGCAGAAGTTTTCATTCTTGCAAATAAAAAAGAACTTCTAAAATATGTTTTTCTAATATGGTCTGAAACAACAACAGTTACATAAAAGATTCAATAACAGCATACTCATGCACCAGCCGCTGCTGCCGGAATATGGTCGTTCATATTCGCCGCCTCTGCTCTGATACCATGTTCCACCAAACTCTAACTGCTGCTGCAGCTGACGATATTCCATATTACTCGGTTCCATATTGACAGCCTGACTGGCATGCTCCTTTGCCGTTACATTATTACCGCTTCCGGCATTGGCAATTGCACTGTAATAATACCAGCGTGCCGTTCTGTCAGAAATGCCGTCTAACACATGCAATGCTTCTTTAAAACAACGATTCCGGATGTAATTTGCAGCCGCCTGCATCTCTACCGATTCACCGGAAGCACTGCTGCCATAACCGCTGTTTCCATATGCACCATTGGTTCTGCCATAGCCAAAACCACCATAACCGTAGGCGCCACCGCCGCCGTAACCGCTTCCATAGCTGTAACCCTGCTGTTTCTGTTTCATAATCTGGTCATACGCCATCTGTACTTCTTTAAATTTTTCTTCTGCCTGTGCACGGTCAGGATTATTTACATTGGCATCCGGATGATATTTGCGGCTCAGATTCCGGTATGCCCGTTTGATTTCTTCATCTGTTGCTCCCGGAGCTATGCCCAGCACCTTGTATGGGTCCATACTACTTACTCCTTCTTAATTCTTAACTTCACTTTATTGCACTTTTCCTGTCTGCCTTCTGTTTTTCTGCTTTCTGTTTTTCAAGAAGCTTCTGCTGCTTCCGCTCACGTTTCAGTCTGTTGTACTCATATTTCGTCCAGACTCCGGAATATAATACATTCCGCAGAATGTCTGCATGCATAAGAATTGGCAGACGTTCAAAGGACTTGGCACACTCTGACATCATACTGGTCAGCAACAGCTTCACAAAGGTATCCAGATTCTGCATATCCTCTTTCCGCTGTACACGGAAAACATTGTATGCATTTTTACGCTTATCTGTTTCAAAATCCTCATAGGCATCCATCAGATAAACAAACTTCCCTAAATAGAATCCAAAATATCTGAGTTCTTCTGCCCATATATCTTCCCGCCATGCAAAAATTTCGCCCAGCATGGTTCCTGTCAGTCCTGATATTTTATCAATATTGGATTCCTGTGCATCCTCTGCCTTACCCAGTTCTTCGATATAGGTTTCTACTGCCTTTACCTGTCTTGGGTATTTTGCCATGATGCGATTATAATCTTTTCCCAGCATTCTGGCAAATGCTTTTTTCGAATAAGAACGATTGTCTCTCCAGTCATCTTCAAAATTCTGGTAGGAAAGAATAATATTCATATCAGCAGCATATTCTGTTGCTTCATTGATTCTGGCTGTCCGTTTTTTCGTCGGATGCAGTGCACATACAAAATCTGTGCTTTTATCCTCCAGCTCATAAAGTCCGGTCAGAAGCACTACCAGAAATGTCATGTCATAGTTTAAAAGCATCTGGCCTTTACGGCCGGAAACCTCCTTTAGTTTCTGACAAAGTCCGCAGTAATAACCCTGGTAAATCTTTTTATTTTCATCTGATAATTCATTACGATTGATATTTACATATCCAAACATACTGCTTCCTCCAAATAGCTACAGCTCAACTTTTCTTTATGAATTCCATTCTGCATTTTGGACAGGTAATGCAGATTTTACCTTTTCCCTTTGGGACACGAACCTTCTGTTTACATCCCGGACAACGATAAAACCGGTAAATCTTACGCTGCTGCCACTGTTTCTTCCATGCATCCTTTTTTACCACCGCACGATATTTTGCATTCAAATACTTCTGATTCTGTGCATACATCTTGGAAATGTTCTTCGAAAACATACGATAATAAGTATACACCAGAAGAACAATTCCAGCTATATAAAATATACCAAGGTGGCTAAAAATTGAAACTACCAGTAATATCAGTGCAATTCCAAGATATAATCTTGATAACTGATCTACTCCATATCTTCCTGACATAAATCTCGCTAACTTCTCTTTCAAATATAAGACCTCTCTTCTTTTTATATCTACGCACCTGCCACCGGCAGTTCCTTACAGATGCTTACGCAAAAATATGGTGATATGTATGTTCACATATCACCATACCCTGATATTCATCTTAAGTCCCCTGCTTTTCTGTGTCAACAGAGTTATTGTCTTTTAAGAAACATTTTAGAATTACATTAGATTTGATAGTAAGAAACCAAGCAGGGCTGTAAGCCGGGTTATGTTGAAAATGGTCATCTATCTAGGACGGCTGTTGCCAACCGCCTCAAGCAACCTACCTTAAGCTGGCGGGCCACGTCAATGCTTAAATCTGGTCTTGCTTCGAATGGGGTTTACAGAGCCATCTCTGTTACCAGAGATGCGGTAGTCTCTTACACTGCCTTTCCACCCTTACCAGTTACCTGGCGGTACATTTCTGTTGCACTTTCCTTGGAGTTGCCTCCACCGGACGTTATCCGGCATCCTGCCCTGCGAAGCCCGGACTTTCCTCGTCTGTATGTCTTTCGACAATGCAGCCGCGACCATTCACCCTACTTGGTTCTTCATGGTTTTATTATATGGTAACGTTACCAGTTTTTCAACCCTTTTTTGATTTTACAGATTGCTTTTCCGGTCTTATACGATTTCGTTCCCAGTTTTTCAATAAATATTTTTTCTTTTCTTCTAATCCAAATCAAACAGCGTTGTTCCTAATATTTTCATAGATGTACTGCTCTGCGGTATGCTCTGGGCATTTTCACCCAGACCATAGCTGTCTCCATAATAGTCAAAGGTACTGACTGCATGGACTGCAATCCGCATATTACCATTGGTAATTGCCTCCTGTACTTTTGTATCCGTCAGGTTATGAACTGTGGCTTTATACACTTCCCCGCTCTTTAAGCCTCTCAGTCTTCCGGCAGAATCTGTCGTAACCGTATCTCCGTTTACTGCTTCTGTTGTGATATACACCTGATTTTCTGCTGCCTGTACCGGAATTGCAATATTGCTGCCATTCTTATCTACCATGGAATAATCCACACTGATTTCCTTATCCGATGTGACGAGATTCGAATCTGTTACGGTATAATAAAAACTTACTTCATTTTCCAGTGCCTTATTTCCGATGGCATTATCAGTATGTACATAAACAGCTTCCTTTTCTGCTGAAGTACGGCTTCCATTCTCTAAAAGCTTTACTACCGGATCTTTGATTCTTGTCTTGTACGCTGCAACAATGGTATTAAAGAATAACTGCTTCTCATTCACGTTACTTATTGTACTGTGTCCCACACCGGAATAGGTAATATTTCCAATGTTGTAAATATAATAATTGTTCCGCACATCATTCGGGGAACTGGTATAAATCGCCGAACCATCACCGGATGCTCCCAGACAGTACCACACTACAATATCACTGTTTTCATCTCCATCCATATCCTCATCCATATTCAGCTGATAATACTGGTAATGGGTATTAGCTATCGTAATCTGACTGCCAATCTCATATGGATAATGGGTAATCTGTCCATCATTTACCTGGGTTGCATACATGCTGGCATTGTTTTTCAGGTTTCCAAGAGAAACATCATTTCTTTGTGTTGGTAACGGAAGTGTACGCCACATCATGTACTGGTTATAAGCATACTTTGCTTCCGTTGTACACTGCCACGGAGCATTATAATAATAATGGAAATTGATTGCTCCATAAGTATAACCCTGTGTCTGTCCATAGGACTGCTTCTGATTCGTTCCCGGTACATACGCAATATCCTTATCACTTCCTAATACTGCAGAAGTCAGTGCCCCGCTGCCATCCGGATTCTCCCTTGTGGTTACGCCACCATGTGCCGTATCAATGGTTCCGGTTGTTATCTCATTGCCGGAGGCATCTGTAGTAGTACTGATGTCTAAAAGCTGACCTTCCTTTAATAGCAGGGAACGAAGCTGTGCCGCCTGCGGGTCTTTGGAAGTCCTCTTATTATAAGTAATTCCATAACGATCCATTCCAAGAACACCACGGAATTTCTGGTTTACCATATAGCCCCAGTGACGTTCTACCTGGTTAAAATCTCCTGCATTACCCTGGTTGCTAAGCCAGCCCGGGTTCCATCCATTATCGCCATCCGGATTATCCTGACAGTACATCTGCTCGGTTGCCACATTGACAAAGGAAGAGGTATCATGGGTAAACAATACACTCCGTCCGCTGACTATATAATCATCTACTGCTGCCAGCGTGTCAGCATTGGTCATATCCGAATAACTGTCCTGGAAACCAAAGATTAACATCTGATAATCCTTCAGCTGTTCAAAGGATGTATATTTGCCATCGAAATTGCGCATTGAAATTGCTGTAATTTCAAACCGGACTCCTTCCGTATTTTCAAAATTGCTGATAAAATCCTGCATGTCTCTATCTTGAGAAAGATTAAAGTAACCGCCCCATTCATTATTATTTCCCATAATCTGAAGTACCTTAACAACCTGTACACTGTCATCACCAGCTGTTCTTGATACAATCGTATAACCTGTCTTAGCCGTACGGATATAGGCATTGGTGGTCTGGGTCAGTTCCAGTTTCCAGGTCAGCATACCACGATAGTCACCTGGAATGTCTTTCTCAAGATAGTACTCCTGTCCGCTGCTTAACTGATATTCTCCTGCTGCATCCCGGTTGACTTCATTGCCGGAAGCATCAAAAATGATGCAGTCCTTCTGCCGTTCGGAATAGGTATCATTTTCGATAAATTTACCATCGGCATTCATATCAAAATAAAGTCCTGCATGATATACCGTAGCCGCACTGGCATCTACGGAACTGTCAATCCGGAAGCGGTAACGCAGCGTATAGACTCCGGAATCCTTCTTATCGGTACGGATTTCTACTATTTTATTGCCATAATTGTTATCCGTAGTACGTGCTGTTCCTGTACTTAATGCCGTATCACTCTCTTCTACTCCGGTAGACGGATTGAGCATGGCAAGTTTAACCTTTGGCATATTAATATAGTACCGGAAGCTGCTCTCATCATTTGGCTTGCCTTCGGTATCCAGGTAAAAGACATTATCCTGTGCCAGATTTTCCTTTGCGAACTGATATAAAACAGAAGAATTATCTACCACCTTTGCATTGATTTCACCTTCTGTGGTCACAAAATTCTGTGCAAAAAGAACCGGATATTTCGCTCCGAGGAATTCTTCCAGATCACGTTTCTTGCTCTCTGTTATATCATTTCCGCTGGCACGGTATACTCCTACATTTCCTACTGTAACGGTAATTTCCTGACGGTCATTTCTATTCTTTGGATTATCATACTGGAAACCACTGATGGTCTTTGTTGCGGTAACGAGCTTACCTAATCCGCTGTCCCACTCATCCCGGTCACCGTATGGGTCTCTTGAGCTGTCCGGATTGCCTCCATAGAGATAATTCGATGTATTATTATCTACATAATCGGTATCTAAAAGTCCGCCAAGAATAGCCTTTCTTAAGAATGCATCCCCGGTATGTGCATAGACCAGTCCGTTCATCAATGAATCATTATAAACCGTATTTCCTTCAGCATCACGGTTCATATAATCCCCCTGAAGCTTTGCATCAGAATTTCCATTCTCTCCGGCATAACCAAGCCCAAAGTAAACCAGGTCGTATTTCATATTCATGTCTTCGATTTTACCAATAAACTCCGCTGAAGTCATCCGGGTAATGCTGATATTTTCAATGGCAACACCTGTCCAGTCTGCCAGCTTCTTTTTGGTAAGAATTCTGTCATCAGCTGTATTTTCATCAAGATACAGTGCGCCCATTGCCGGTTCGATATCCAGCACCCGCAGCTCCTCTTTATCACTAAAGGTTCTCTCATACGGATAATTTAAAATATACTGTAAGACCATGTTCTTTGAAAGCGTGGTATCAATCGCATCCGCTGATGTACGGAGGGTATTCTCCTGTTCAATCAATGCCCGCACCGGTGCAAATCCCTCCGCCTCCTGCAGCTCCTGTGGAAAAGCTTCCAGCAGACCGGTAAATACATGCTGACGTACCCCGTCTGCATCTGTCATTTTCATGCAGTAAACATTATTTTCCGCATAATTAGTATCATTGCCGGTGTAATTGCTGTTTAAAGAAGCGGTATCACATAATTCTGCCGCATCCACAGACTGCGGGTCATCCTTTAACTCCTTCTGGATGCTCCACACCACAAGCTTTGCAATATCAGAAGTATTATAATCAGTAAGTGCACTTTCTAAGACAGTGGAATCAATAAGAACCGGTGCTTTTCCTAAAATTTTCTTATATATTTTATCCACCTGTGCAAGAAGCTCCGGAGAAGAAAGCTGATATTTCATTCCGGTATCATAACCCTGTCCGCCGATATAAATAAAATCCATACCGGATACATCTACGGAAGCAAGTCCAGACTCTGTCACTGCCGTTACTTCCACCTTTAAATCATCCTTGGACAATGCTCCTAATACATAGTCCCGGAACAGGTTATTATTATAAAGTCCACCGGTATACCAGACAGAGCCCATCTCCACCTGACAGGACTGATTTGCACTGTCCTCTTCCGCTGTTCCCGGCACAAATGCAAATGCTCCATCCCCTGATGCAGTATATGAATATGGTTTTGCAGCATCTAACTGTGCCAGATAATGTCCATGTTCGGAATCTGCTCCAACATAATAAAAGTCTGAAATATAGTAATAATTACCACCTGTCATAGGATTTTCAACTGCTTCATAATAACCATCTGTTCCATTATCCCGGTACTCATACGGCTGGTTATATGGTGCTTCATCCCTAAGTGGTGTTCTCCGTTCAAATTCTACTGCATAATCCCCAGTTGCATTATAAGAGAAGGAAACTACATTGGGATTATAGTTTCCGTCATAATCCTGCCGGTAAGCATAATGTCCTTCAGCAGTAATTGTCTCATACTGTTCTTCCGGAAATACCAGCTTCTTGTAGTCCTTCTGCTGCTCCTCTGTCGGGAAAAAAGTCTCCTCATAAGCTTCTGCATAAAGTGGTGTCTTAGATGTATCACCGGAAGCTATCTTCCCGTCCTCCAAACGCTGCTTTAAGCTGTTGATATAATCCATTCTCTCCTGCTGCGTATTTTCGATACCATTCTCTGCAAAGTAAGCCAGCATTCCATCTGCTGCTAGGGCTACCGGCTCACTGCCCGCTGCAAGATAGCCCATTTCACTTTCTGCTCCATCCGGCATAATCTCTAAAATCCGATAGGTCTTATCTTCTGTTGCCATCTTCTGTGCAACGATGCTTTCCACCCCCGGCAGTACTCCGTTTGCTGAAGTCTCTACCGGCCGGAATGCAGCAACCGCAACTGTTATACCGGCTACTGCTGCTACCGTTGCCTGAATGATTCTCTTTCTGGAATTTTTCAAAGAATTCTTCCGTTTCATATATCCTGTCCTCTTTTACTTCTCAACAAGCTAGTTTGCCTTCAATGTATTAACCAGATCCATTACACTGCTTTTTTCCATAAAGGAGAACTCCCTGTCTCCCCGACTATTTACATGCAAATTTTTTGCTATTACAACACCCCGGCAATAACCCGCCTGACCTTCAAAATAAACATCTCCTTCCGGTGCATAAATCAGCCCGTCAAAAGTAGTAATTCCTTTGAATTTCAAGCTATGTTCTCCCTTTATATAAATCACCGTATCACTATTACAACAAATAAAAGGTGCATCAAGTTCAACATCTTTATCAATAATAATAATTCCCTCTAAATTAAGTATCTTAGAACTTTCATACCTTCCCGGTCCGTCCTGTACAAATTCATTTACGCCAAACAGCGTACGCTCATTCTCACCTGTATGCTGCTCCGATGGTGTAAGTTTATGCGGCTCGCCGGTATTTGCTATCAACCCATTGATTCCGGAAGTAAGATTCGTAAATTGTAATGTTGAATCTGCTATCATTACCGGTCCCCTGCAATGTACACTTGACCAGAACCAGTTCTCCCGATCTGGAAAATATGTTGTTTCCACAATATATGGGAAATCCAATTCCTCCGCCACATGAATTGTAACAGAATCATAGCCTGTATGCCATTGATTTCCAGCTTTGACTGTAACATAAATCTCACCATCCTCAGCTGTTTCATCAATACTTATTTTTATCTTTTCATCATCTGTTCCAGAGGTTTCAAAAGTATAGGATTCCTTATTTATATTCCCGCCTTCTTTAAATTCATAACTACGTTTTGTTCCAATATCGAACCTCTTTAATGCTGTAGACAAATTCACGGTGTCTCCAGGATGTACCCAATAATCCAAACCATTTGATTTATCAAAATATACAACATCACCTGCTCCAGCCATTTCAGGCGAATCCACCACCTCTATATAAACCATATCTTCATACAGCTGGCCATCTACTATACCGCTAATCTTCACTGTATATTCTCCTAAAGGTGTCCCCGGATACTCTGTTTTCACACATCTTGCATTCATCAAATCCAATGATGGATATCCTCCTGCAACTGTTACAGAATCTGCGGGATTCACCGAAAGTAAATCCAATGGATTACTTTCCCAGGTAATAGAACCACTTAATGTTCCATTCACCCTTGCATAGATATACATTGATTTTCCTCTTTGCAGCCAGTATTTCCGGATCTGGCCTAAAGACAGCTTCTTGCCATGTACTACTGTTACTTCCGCCGTTCCTGACTTGGTGGTATCCTGTACCGATGTCGCTGTTACCGTTAAGGTCTTTGCCTTCTCATCCATGCTGATCCACAGCAATCCATCCTCTGAAATAGTGGTCAGGGAAGACGTATTTCCGGAAAGACTCCAGGTTACCTCCTGGGATGGTGAATTATTACCATAGACAATTGCCTGAAATGCCTTTCTTCCGCCGGGCCGCATCATAACTGTCTGTGGCAGAACCTTAACGCTGAGTACAGATGAAATGACCGGTGCTGCATCCGGTTTATAAGGCTCCCCATTTACTACAATCTGGTTGCGCAGATACACTGTAGTATCCGCTCCATAACTTTTCTCTCCACTGGCAAGTGCAACAGACACTGTTACCTGACGCAGTGAAGTTACTTTCGTCAGATCAATGGAAAAATCCGTTACATGCGTTGCCAGATCCTGTTCTTCTATATTTTCAGTTACCGTTCCTGCCGCATCAATCGTCTCCTGCTTATATGTCAGCTTCTCTGTGGATTTTGTCCACAAAACGGTCTCTTTCGTATATCCGGTATCGGTGGTCTTATAAATCTCCAGCCATTTTCTGGTCAGTCCTGCTGCTCCACCCGGATAAAGACTGTCCTTTAAGATTTCCGTGCCGCTTCCACTCTCTGATACATCTGCATAATAACGAAGCGCACTGTCTGTATCGATAATATAATTATCCATCTGGGATAGGAGAATCTGTGCATCCTCCTGTAAGTCTGCTTCATCAGTTACTTTTCCATATGTTCTTGTGGAGAAAATCAAAAATGTGCCGATCAACCCGCCGACAATTGCCACAATCGCAATTCCTACCAGCAGTTCAACCAGCGTAAATCCTTTATTATCATATATCCCGCATTTTCTGATTTCACAATACTTCTTTGAAGATTTCCTGTGGCCCACTTTGTTTTCCTCCTCCCTGCTTTTTGCTTACTGTATCTCATGTCTGCCGGTGGCAGCACTTATTTTTATCTGCATATCACGGTCTGACAACTTCAAATGTATACCAGTATAATAGCTTTCCACGCTGTTTACCTTTACGGTCTTAACTGCTCCGGTACTTCTGTCATAGAGAAATTCTGCCGCACTGCTTAAATTACTCTCACTGCCCTGATTGGATAATGTAACATCAGATACTGCTGTCCCGTCTTTTCCTTTATAACTTAGCGTAATCGTCAGCGGTTCTTTTCCAAGTGAATACTTTTCCAGCACCTTGTCCTCAGTTACACGGTAAATATTTCCGTCCCGGCAGGATTCCTTTATCATTGCTGCATAATATTCTCCATTTAATTCATAGACAATAAGACCTGCAGTATCACTCTTACTCATAGACTGAACCATAGCTTTATCCAGTGCTGAATCCAGTCTTTCCGCAGCATGACGCAGTTTCCATCCATTCTGTGAGCCGGTAAGCAGAAATGCTCCCACAGAAATAATTGCAAGAATCGCCACGGTAACAATCAGCTCTACCATCGAAAATCCACTATTCTTTTTTCCGCTTATACGATTCCCTTTCTGCATCTTATCTTTACTCCTTTGACCAGTTCTGATAGGTTACAAGCTTCGTTACATCCACGGCATCCTCTCCGGTATATGTCTTTCCAATACTGCCTACATAGTACTGGCTGTTCTTCAATACCTGTGACAGAATATAGGTATCTGACCCCTTCTTATATTCGGCATTCTGAATGACTCTGGCAGCATCCTGCATATCAGATGACACTGTTGAGCTGCTGCTTCCCGGCATGCCAAAGGTCACCTGGCCACCACTTAAAATTGTGCCGGAGTAATCTGCTGTAACGTTCACATCTCCGGTTGCAATGATAAGCGGTACATTCTTTCCACCCAGAAATGAAGCATCCACCTCCAATGCTGATGCACCTTCATTATCTGTTACATATGCCACCTGCCGGATTCCATCCCCATCGGTAAATTCAAATTCTACTGCTCCGGATGTGCCGGTAATTTTTTTCAGTCCGTCTACATCCACCAGATTTTCAAACACAGTGGCTGCTTTCTGCTCCGTTGTAAGCCTCTCATAATCCTTTGTCAGTGAAATATTATAAGAAGCATACATATCCTGCCAGCCGCTCTGCAGTCCGGCATAATAACCATCCTCGTAAATATCGTCTAATCCATTACTTATGGTTGTCGGCTCAATGGTTCGGATTCCTTTTGTATCCCAGACAAGAATGCTTCCGTTGGTAATCTTCTCCACAGTGCTGCTCTCCCGGATAGATAATTCTGCGTCATCCACATAAAGAGACAGGTACTGCTGCCTTGTGGCTGCATGGTCTGCATCATTGTAGTATGCAAGGTCAAATGCCGCTGCTTCCTTTGCATTCTCGAATTTTAAGAAATAATAAACCAGACCATCTTTATATAATGGTGTGATATCAAAAGCATGATAATTTTTTAACACTTCATAATTAATATATTTTTCCGGAGTTGCTGCAAAATCACTCTTTGCCATAAAATCTTCCGCTACCGTTGTGGGATTGGTAGTCTTTATAAGAAAACAGTCTGCCGGTGCAAGATATGCCGTCTGGCTGCTCTTTACAGCCAGGGACTCTCCCATCATGGCATTGCCGCTTCCGATATAGGCATTTCCTGCTAGCATCAGTGTCTTTAATCCATTCATGCGGATACTTGCCTTGCCACTGTCTGCAATTCCATTGATAATCATGGCACTGCTGTATGCTGCCTTATTGGCATTGACTTCTTCTGTAACTACAGATGCCGCTGCCTTGGCAGTTTCCGGATTACCGTAGCCATAATATTCTCCACGCAAGGTAACATCACCGCTTCCGGTAATCGTCAAATCATCCGATACATATGTACTGCCGGATAAGGACAGAGCCGCATTGCTGTAAACATTGAGATTATCTGCCCATATCGTAGCTTTGGTATCCGTTGTAAAAGAACCTTTATTTTCTACCGTAAGTCCGCCTCTGGTAATCAGCGTCTTGCGCAGTCCAAGCATTACACTTCCACTGTTATCAATGTGGAATCCATTCCGGTCACTGCTGCTCCCGGTATAATAATCGCCTGCGTATACATTGCCATTCATGGTAAGTGTACGGTTTCCATTGTTTACCCAGACACCTTCGTCTGCTACCACACAGTAATTCAGCAAATCCGGTACTGATGTTGACTGGATAAAGTTTACCTGTGGATAGCTTAATACAAGATCTGTATCTACAACCGACTCATAAGCATCTGCATCCTTATAAGAAAGCTCCAGATTCATAATCACAAGACCGGACTGTGTTACCACAAGATCTGCATCTTTGCCATCCTGTGTTGTAAGTCTGGCTCCGGTACCAGTTGCTGCTTCATAACGGTGGGACGCACCGATATAATTCTCAAGATAGCCGATATCATAATGGGTATCATCCATGGTCTGCCCGATTTTCTTCTTTAACTCCTTCCGGTACAATTCCCGGAAGGTGCTCTGACGCACAGCATCCTGATAACTGCTGGCAGAATATTGTGACATAACAGAAAGATATGCCGTGGTTGCTGCATCTGCTACATCCTGTTGCAGACCGGTACGTATCTCATCCATTGCTGCTTCTGCATCATAGAAATTATCCGCAGACTTCTTATATACTGACTTCATCTGTATATTCATCAGAGAAAGCGACAGTACTATAACCACCAGTATGCTTACCAGTGCCACTGTTCCAATGACCATGACCAGTGACATTCCTCGATTGTCCCGTGATTTCTTCCATCTGTTCATTGTTTTCCCGCCTTACTTCATTGCCGTTCCTGTTAAGGTAATTGATTTTTCCGAATCTACCGGTTTAACGGTTACTTCTACTGTATAAAGTCTGGCTGCATCTGCCTTTGCAGCCTCGCCCATCTTCTGAAAACCAAAGGCGCTTTTAGCTGTAGCTGCTGTAATACTGCTTCCATTTCGTTCTATACTGCCGATGTCTGTCTTATCATCTACAGAAAGATTTGTATGAATCTGTGTTGCTGCCACTGTTGATGGAGCACTTTCTATAATACTGACTGCAAGTGGTGTATCCTGCGAGCCCTGACGGATAAGATATACATCAACCGGAATATCCTGTCTGTTTTCGATTACCACCTTCTCCTGCGTTCTGTACATATCACCGGCTGTTCGAAGTGCCGGAATATAGCACACATAAAGACTTCTGAGATCTGCTCCGGTCAGCACCGAATCAAATATGGTCAGGGTCTGGGGTGTTCCGATTGTATTTCCGGAAGCATCACTGTATGTTACCGTCTGGGTAACGGTATATCTGCCGTGATTTTCCTTTACTGCAAAGCGGTATTCCGTTCTGCATGCATTCAGCAGTTCTTCCGCCTTCATGCCCAGCGAATCCGCATTTTCATCTATTATGTCAAATCTTGCATTCTTGTCCTCTACATAAACAGCATCCCGGCTGTCATCCATAACAGAAATCTCCGGGATACCCTGTGCATTATATGCTTTTTCATCCGTACCATCCAGATAGGTCTCCTGCGATGGTGTCATTACTGCCTTAACATCATATGCCCTGCCATCAAAGCTGTAATTGCTATACTCAGCCTCATAAACAGGAAGATCCACACCATCTATCGCAACCGTGTCTCCCGATTTCACACCATAGCCTTCAACACCTGCTGCTTTTATTTCTTCCATAATATTTTCAGCCAGCGTAGTCGCATTTAAATTCTGTCTTGCCCTGACATTGGTCTGGGCAGATGTTACAAATGCTTTCAGTAAAGGAACTGCACACAGTACGAGAATCGCTACTGCAATCAGAATTTCCACTAATGAAAATCCCCGGTTATTTAAATTACGATTTAATTTATATTTTAACTTTCTGCTATTATAACCGCTCATACTGTCTCTGCTCCTTTCTGCTTTTCACATATTCTTCTATACTGTCCGGCTTTTCTTACCGCCCGGTATCTGTTCCTGTGGTATCTGTTGTCCCTGTGGTACCTGTTGTTCCTGTAGTACCTGTTGTTCCTGTGGTACCTGTTTTTCCTGTGGTACCTGCTGTTCCTGTAGTACCTGTTTTTCCTGTGGTATCTTCCGTACCTGCGGCATCCGATGGAGCTGACGGAGTAATCGTTCCCGTTCCAAAAATATTATCTGTTCCTAAGGATACCCCATCAATGGTTAACGGTTCATATGGTTTCTCACTTCCGTAAAGATAATACATATTTACCGTCATGTTTCCTTTCAGTTTCCCGGTCTCTTCATCCGGGCCGAAGCTTGCTGTATCCACAGACATCTTGAAATTATTCTTCTTTAATCCACGCAGGCAGTTCTTAAGCTGTGTATAATCACAGTCACAGTCAAGATTTACCACGGTACGATATAACAATTTACCATCATCTGCCGGATTGCTTCCATCTTCATTCATTTCATAAACCATTTCGTCCGTCTGAAGACCTACGCCGGTAACATGAAAGCCATACTCTTTTTCAAGGCTTCTGGCAAACATAATCTTATCCTCCGAACGGATCTCTGATGGAATTGCATCCATTACCTCCTGCATTTCCTGTGTCATGGAATCTGTATATGCCTTATAAGTCTCTTCGTTCTGCTTCATGGTCTGCATAACCTTTACTTCTCCACGCACCTCATCTACCTGGCTCTTTAAATTTTTATTTGCCTTCTGGACATTCAGATATCCAAACTGGTAGATTAAGAAAAATAATACTATGCCGCCTAATACAAATATCAGTTTTAATTCCCTGTCGTTTACTTTCTTATTTTCCTTATTCATTGTCTGCCTCCCCACTTTCGGTACTGCCTTCCATATCCGGATAAATATACTGGTCACCATTCATATAGGTCTCGACATCTTCTTCCGGTGTGGTCTCGGTATCAATGGAATCATCTGCTGTACCATTTACATAGGTACACATCACTGAAAATGTTACCGTAATTTTACCGTTCTCATCTGTGGATTCTGTAATTCCGTTGGTCGTTACACTGCGGAAAGCATCGAAGGTTGCAAGATTCTGCAGGATCTTTGCTGCTTCTTCCTTTGTAGATACTTCAATGTCCATGGAAATTCCCTCTCCATTACTGGTAAGGCTTGTTACCTTTACACCGGATGGGAATTTTTCTTCCATTTCTTCAATGGCATCTGCCAGTGCATCACTGACTGTCTCTGTCTTGCCATTCATTTTTGTCACATCATCATACTGGCTCTTGGTATCCACATATGCATTATAAATATCCTGTATATATTCCAGTTCATCCTTCTGCTTATTCAGGTTATTCAGTTCATGGGATAATGCAATTCTCTGCACTCCGGATAATGCCAGCAATATCACAGCACATGCCACACAAAGCAGACCAATCAGCTTTGCTGCAAACAATTCGCGTTTTTTCTTCTCCTCTATAATCTTTGCAGTCTGTGCCGAACCAAACACGAAGTCTAATGGCTGTATTGCTGCTCCATAGCAGGCTTCATACATAGCATCCAATCTGCCTCCGGATGTACGGAAACCGTTTAAAACATCTTTTTCCTGCAAATGTACCGGAAGATTCAATTCCAGGGACATCAGTCTCTCCAGTCCCTTGATATAAGCTCCGTTACCAATCAGGAAACACTCTTTTACTTCTGCCCCATTATTTCTGGACTGATAATAATCTAATACCCGCCGGATATTGCCAATCATCGGACGCAGTGCTTCTACCGCTTCTGCCCGCATGGCATTCATGGTATCTTCCGGTGCCGCCTGGTTTGCATCCAGACAGTCTGTCTGCTGTAATATATCCATTGCTGCCGGATACTGTTCCTTCGGGAAAAGACCGGAATCCACTACAACCTTCTCTACTTCTTCAAAGCCATAAAATACTGTTCTTTGTAATACAACCATTCCCTGATTGATAATCGTAATCATGGTTGCATTATTGTCTAATTTTACAGAACAGCAGATATTATTTCCTACCGCTTTATGCATCATCTGGAAAATACTGTTTCCCACATAGTCAAGTGCGGTAAGTTCCAGGGAACAGAAATCTGCCAGCTCTTCATAAGACTGCACCAGATCTCCCGGCACAGCAAATACATATAATTTTCTCTTCTTTACCTTGTCCTGCTGTACCACACCTTCATTCCGGTATACCAGCTGGTACCGGGATAAATCTACCGGGAAGAAATCTGCTGAATTTGTATTTAAGAAATCCTTGATACGGTTTTCTTTTATCATCGGAATCAGCACTTCACGGCTCGCTATCTTACCGGAATTAACTACAAATAAAGTTTTCCGTGTCTTAATCTTATTTGCATCCAGAAGCTTATGTAAGGCTGTGCGGAATTCCTCACTCTTACGCACACCAGCTTCTCCAATTACACCTACCGGAGTCTGAAAGCTAAAGCTTCGATATACTTTCGGATTCTTCACCCGGTAATCCATCTCCAATACATGGGTTACATCAACACCTATTTCTATACTTAATATCTTCATCCTTCACTCACCTTTCGTGATTATAACTGGAAAGCATACCTATACTTCATACACTTTCCACTTATAATCACTCTTTTCTACATAAAAAGTCCCAGATACCAGTCTATCATCCCATTCCCCCACAGGGCCGCAATAAATATCCCGACCGATAAGTATGGACCCAGCGCCAGCATTCTGCCGGCACCACATACCTTCATCCGGAACAGATGCACCACAGAACCCGCAATACATCCCATCACAAATGCAAGAATAATCAACTTCCATCCGAGAAGCAGCCCGGTCGCCGCCATCAGCTTGATGTCTCCACCACCGATTGCTGCTCCTCTGGTAAGAAGTGATAATAACAGCAAGAACAAGCTTACTGCAAAGAAACCAATCATCAAGGTTCCTCTGTCCCCTTTTCCAAATACGCACCGGATAACCCCCAGTACAAACAGGAACACATTGATTCCAAAAGGAATCTCATAGGTGCGGTAATCTATCACACTAAGTACGATTAACGCAGAAGTCATAAGGCAGTATAAAATACTGTCCCAGCTAAAATCTGTTGCATAAAATACAACTACATAAAGGATTCCATTGAGCGCTTCGACGATAGGGTACTGCTTTGACAGCTTCGAACCACAGTAACGGCATTTTCCCTTTAAGAAAAGATAACTGAACAGCGGCACTAAATCATACCATTTCAACCGGTGCCCGCAGCTCATACAGTGGGAACTCTCCCGGACGATATCTTCTTTCTGCGGTATCCGGTAGATACAGACATTTAAGAAGCTTCCGATGACAATTCCATATATGAAAATAAATACTGTGATGAGTGCAGGCATTGGTGTCATGGTATGTAGTGTCCTTTCTTAACTCTTATGAATTAAAGAGCTTCATCTTTTTCTCCATTCCAGTCTGTAGCATGTGCTCCTTTAATAGACGGAGAAAGCTGTGTTACGCCAGAACCTGCGATTGCAGTTCCATCTGCAATGGTATCAGGTCCAATATAAACAGCTACTGCACCTTTTGTGTCACAGCTATAATAGAATACATTATCTGAAGCAACTTTGCTTTCTGGCGCTTTGCTTCCCATATCAAGTGCTTCTGCTACATCAACATTTACCTTATATAATTTTCCATCATAAGTCATACCTTTTGGTGCATTTCCCTGAGAATCTGCGTACTGAGCTGCTACTGCATTGTAGATATTCTCTGCCTGCTGGATATCTCCGGATACTTTGGAGCTGCTGATGTACTTAACAAACTGAGGAATTAAGATTCCTGCTAAGATTGCCATGATGGCAATAACGATGATTAACTCAACTAATGAAAAGCCTTTGTTGTTCTTTCTGTTTCTAATCTTGTTCATAATGCTATTCTCCTTCTTGTATAAATATAAATATTTTATCTTAAAACTCCGCCCCTATTACGGAATCTTAATTCGTTTTACATGTTGCCGAGCTGGTTGTACATGGAAAGCATCGGCGCATATATTGCTGCAATCAGAATTACTACGATAATTGCCATTACTACGATAATCATTGGTTCCATTGCCGCCATAACCGTCTGGGTGGTCATCTCAACCTCTTCATCATAATAATCTGCCAGCTTGTCTAACATGCCCTCAATATCACCGGTTTCCTCACCGATAGAAAGCATGTGGATTACCATAGGCGGGAACAGTCCGCCCTTCCGCAGCGGTTCTGATAACGGAACACCCTTTGCCACTTCCTCTCTTGCTGACTGCAATTGCAGCTGGAAATGACGGTTCTTCATCAGCTTGGTGACTGCATCAATTCCATGAATCAATGGAATTCCTGCATACATTAAAGTACTTAATGTACGGGCAAACTGTGAAGAATATGTCTTTATGTTTAACTTGCCAAACAATGGAAGCTTCATGGCTATTTTACCAAAGAACAGCTTTCCATTCTCTGTCTTGCGCCATTCCCGGATACCAAGTACAATCAGCAGGATTCCTCCCACGAAAAGATACCAGAATTTTGTAATCACATGGCTCATGCTCATCATTGCCCGGGTGATGCCCGGCAGCTGCATGCCTGCCTGTTCAAAGGTTGCTGCATATCCCGGTATTACCTTTACTACCATCAGAATGACGATTAATACTGCCACTATCAGAAGTACCACCGGATAAGCCAGTGATTTTTTCATTAAACCGGACAGTTTCGCCGTCTTATCAAACTGCACTGCCATACGGCTGAAGGAAAGTTCGATATTACCGGAGGTCTCTCCTGCCGCCACCATATTCACTAACATTTCCGGGAAAATCTCTCCCTGATGTCCCATGGCTTCAGATAGTGTCTGTCCTTTCTCCACTTCGGTACGCACTTCATGAAGTGCAGCGGAAAGCCTCTTATTTTCCGTCTGTTCCTCTAACATTCCAAGGGCATCAATTACCGTAACCCCGGCTTCTATCATACTGACAAACTGCCGGCAGAACACGCTCAAATCCCTTGGTTTTACTTTCCGCCCAAAGCTTAATTTAATATCCTTTTCCAACATTCCGACTTCCTTTATGGATATTAAAGTAAGTCCGTTTTTCTTAAGCCGGGCTGCTGCCTTGTCCTGATTTTCTGCATCAATGGTTGCCTTCTTCTCTTTTCCCATGGCATCCACTGCTATATATGAATAACTGGGCACCTTCTCATCCCCCTTACAGTATATTTATCGGTTAAATTTCAAATTTGTTAACCATTTTTCTCATTCTACGGTATCCACGGGAGCTGCTGTTAACAGTTCCCTGCAGATGCTCCGCAGTTTAGAATAGCGTTACCTTCTGCTGCATAACTGCCGGCTCCTGTGCAAAGCTTACGGCATCTTCTGCTGATATCTTATTCTGCATATAAAGGTCATAAATGGCATCATCCATTGCCTGCATGCCAAGCTTCTTGCTGGTCTGTATCATAGACTGTATCTGGAAGCTCTTTCCTTCACGTATCAGGTTACGGATTGCCGGAGTGGCAAGCATGACCTCGTAAGCCGCCACACGTCCGCCGCCTTCCTTTGGGAGAAGCTGCTGGGCGATAATTCCTTCAATAACACCTGACAGCTGTATCCTGGTCTGCTGCTGCTGATGCGGTGGAAACACGTCAATGACACGGTCAATGGTTGCTGCTGCACTGTTGGTATGCAGGGTTGAAAATACCAGATGTCCGGTCTCTGCCGCCGTAATCGCAATACTGATTGTTTCTAGGTCACGCATCTCCCCCACCAGAATTACATCCGGGTCTTCACGCAATGCGGCGCGAAGTGCTGACGCATAACTCTTACTGTCGTAACCGATTTCCCTCTGCAATACAATTGACTTGCTGTGAGGATGCAAATACTCAATCGGGTCTTCCAGTGTAATAATTGTCTTAGCATATGTTTCAGAAATAATATGTATCAAAGACGCCAGTGTGGTAGATTTACCACTTCCGGTCGGTCCTGTTACCAATACCAGTCCACGCTTGCGGTTGGTCAGGTCAACCACAGATGGTGGAATACCAAGCCGCTTTGCTTCCGGTATCTCAAACGAGAGTATACGAAGTGCTACCGCGTAAGTACCTCTCTGACGGAACACATTAAAACGCACCCTGTGAAAGCCTGCGATAGAATACGCAAAATCCAGTTCTCCATTTTCCTTCAGCTCTGCCTTCTGCTCTTCCGTCAACAGCGGTTCTATCATTTCTTCTATTTCAAATGGTTTTATCTTCTCATCTGATGCAGGAACCAGTTCTCCATCAATCCGGAACATCACCGGGCTTCCCGGTGCAAGATGGATATCGGATGCCCCTTTTTCATTTCCTTCCCGCAAAAACATTTCTATTCTGTTCATTATAAAATCCCCAGTTCTCCTTAATCCTCAGCAGATACTCCCACCAGCTCTGACACAGAAGTAATTCCTTCTAAAACTTTACGTCTGGCTCCCGCCGCAAGAGTTTCCATTCCATTTTCTACTGCCAGATGTTTGATTTCGGCAGTGGAAGCATCTTTTGCTATGGCATTTTTCATTTCTGTGTTGATTTCCATCATCTCATAGACACCGATTCTGCCCTTATATCCTGTATTGGCACACATCGGGCAGCCCTTTGCTTCAAAAATCATCGTCTCATCCAAATCATCCAGATTCAGAAGCTTGCGCTCATATTCAGTCGGCTTATGCGGCTGTTTACAGTTCGGACAAAGTCTCCGCACCAGACGCTGGGCAATCACTCCGATTACGGAATCTGCAAGAAGATATCCCTCTACGCCCATATTTAACATTCGGGTAATGGTTCCTGCCGCACTGTTGGTATGCAGGGTACTTACTACCAGATGTCCAGTAATAGAAGCCTGTACCGCAATCTCTGCGGTTTCTTCGTCTCGGATCTCACCAATCATGATAATATCCGGATCCTGTCGCAGGATTGAACGCAGTGCAGATGCAAAGGTCATATCCGCTTTGACATTTACCTGTACCTGATTGACGCCGTCCAGATTCGCCTCTACCGGGTCTTCTACTGTGATAATATTAATATCCTCTGTATTCAGTTCAGAAAGTGCTGTGTAAAGCGTCGTTGATTTACCACTTCCGGTTGGTCCTGTTACCAAAAGGATTCCATTCGGATGCTTTAACATACGGTCAAAGCTTTCCAGCTCCCCCGGGGTAAATCCAAGTTCCCTCTTATCCTTGGTCAGTGCTTTCTTCTGTGCAAGACGAAGTACACACTTCTCTCCATAAACCGTTGGCAGGATTGATACACGGATATCGTATTCCACACGGTCTACCACAAGGGTAATTCGTCCATCCTGTGGTTTTCTTTTTTCTGATATATCCATGCCGCCAATAATCTTGATACGTGCTGTAATTGCATTCAGAAGCCGGATGTCGTAGCTCGCCTTCTCATATAACACACCATCAATCCTGTAGCGGATTCTTACACGGCTTTCCAATGCTTCTATATGTATATCACTGGCACGCTGTCTTGCTGCCTGCTCAATCATGGCATTTACCAGAAGGACAATCGGGGAATTTGCAATATCTTCATCATTCTCCTTCTCCTGTTCCCTCTGCTCTTCCTGCCGGCGCTCCAGTGCATATGCCTCAGCCACCTTCCTTGCTTCACTGCTTCCATAGAAACGGTCAAGGGTAAGCATAATATCATGGGTTGTGGCAATTACCGGTGCGACCTGCAGATTAGTAATAATAGAAAAATCATCAATTCCACGCATATCCATCGGGTCGGCCATTGCCACACGGACTTCATTCATATTATTCGGTGAAAAGCCAATTGGTACCATGACATATTTTCTCAGAACTGCCACGTCTACCAGCTTTAGCACATTTTCTTCTATCTGTATTCCACTAAGCGAGACTATTTCCAGTCCAAGCTGGCTTGACAGTGCCTTAGCAATATCCGTCTCATTGGTATAACCCAGCTCTACCAGAACCTCACCCAGCCGCTTTGTAGTCCCCTTTTTCTTCTCTAATGCATCTGAGAGCTGCTCATCTGTAATAATCTGTTCCTCAATCAGCATATCCCCCAGACGTTTCTTCTGTCTGCTTTCCATTCTCTGCCACTCTCCAAATCATTCTTCGCATATCATGATGTGACAAAAATCATCATTATTTTATTATAGCCATTCTTTATATGCTTTTCAACAAAAGTTCTATTTTTATTTGCTTTTTTTCGTAATTTTTATCTATTTTTTGTGTTTTTAAGTAAAATTCAGGGATAGACAAATGTCTCTTTTGCACAAGAAACACGGTCTATCCCTCATATTGTTTCTATATCAGACATTAAAACAGCTTCCACCAATAAACTCACGGATAATCGAATTATTATTGATATTATCCGCCGGTACCGGAAGGAAATAATCTAAGAACTTCAGCAGCCGCTTCGCTTCAAGATACTCCGGGCAGTCCCGTTCAATTGCAAACAACAATGGCTCTGCATACTGTTTCAGCACAGCAAGTTCATAAATTAAAGCTGAATTAAACATTACATCTGCACCTTCCTGAAATGGGAAGATATTTTTTTCTTCTCCCCGCCTTACCGAATCCCACATGGCAATGGTCTCCCTCGCTGATGTAGCCCTGGTTCTTGCATCCCTTACAATTCTCCGGATCAGTCTGCCATCTGTCGTCGGCAGGCAGTTATGCTCATCAATATCCAGCTGGGTCAGCGCACTGATATAAATACGGAATTTGCTTTCCTGCGGCAGAGAGTAGGAAAGCCTGTCATTCAGTCCATGGATGCCTTCAATAACAAGTACATCTTCCTCTCCAAGCTGCATCATTCTGCCTTTTTCTTCCCGCTTTCCGGTTTTAAAATTAAATACCGGCAGTTCCGTTGGATCTCCATTTAAAAGACTTGTCATATCAATATTAAAACGGTCAATATCCAATGCCTCCAGGCATTCGAAATCCAGTTTTCCATCTGCATCTTTCGGTGTCTTATCCCGGTCTACATAAAAATCATCCAGCGGAACCGGATGCGGTTTCATGCCATGGGCGGCAAGCTGTATGGACAGCCTGTGGGAAAACGTTGTCTTCCCGGAAGAGGACGGACCTGCTATCATAATGAATTTCTTATGATGTCCCTCTTTAATCTGCTCTGCCAGCTGTCCTATTTTCTGTTCCATCAGGGCTTCCTGTATCAGAATAATTTCCTGTATTCTGCCTGCAGAAACTGCATCATTCAAAGCTCCTATGGTTCCTACTCCCATGGTATGTCCCCACTCTGACGCTTCTTCCAGTGTCAGGTACAGTTTATCCGATGGGACAAAAATATCCACCGTCCTGGTATTTTTCCCCGGAAAGAGCAACATAAAACCTTCTTTATATAATGTCAGGTCAAAATATTTCAGATAACCGGTAGACGGCACCATGTATCCATAGAAATAATCTTTGTAATGATCCAGCTCATAGATATTGACCCTTGAGCTTCTCCGGTAGCGGAACAGTCTTTCTTTATCGGTCATTCCCAGTCTCCGGAAGAGTTCTACTGCATCTGCCGTCGGCAGACTGTGCTTTTCAATCGGAAAATCGGCTTCTACCAGACGCTGCATCTCCTGCTTTAAATCCCTTAACATCTGTTCATCGACAGCTACCCATTCTGCCTGCTCTGATGCTCCGTTCTTTTCCTCATTCCGCTTCAGTTCGCAATAATATCCCTGGGCAATGGAATGCATGATGCGGACCGTAATCTTTTCTTCCCCATAAAGATTATGCACTGCCTTCTGCATCAGCAGCGCCGTACTTCTCCGGTATGCTTTCCTGCCATCCTTGTCTGCCGTTGTAATAAAGGTAAGATTTCCTGATTCTGCCTTTTCACGCAGCTCCCGCAGGCGGTTGTTCACCAGCACCAGGACAATATCATCCGGAAACTGTTTCTGATATTCCTTGGCAAGCTGCTTGTATGTGGTTTCCGGCACATACTCCCTTACGTTTCCATGAATATTAATTCTACATTTAATTTCTCCCATAGTAGTCCCCCATTTCTTTGATTACTATTTATACAATATAGGAAAACGGAGATTGTAACTTCTGGCTGTATATGTTCAGTTCCGGTAATCTCTCCTTGAAATATTCTGCCATATAGGTTACAAAAATATGCTCCAATCCATAATGTCCTGCATCTAAGATACTTAAGCCTCTGGCTGCTGCGTCGATTCCCGTATGGTGGTCAATATCTCCTGTTATCAACACCTGGGCACCCTTTGCAATCGCTTCATCCACTTCACTCTTTCCGGAGCCGGGACAAATTGCTGCACGCTGTACCATGCGGCTGGTATCACCAAATACTTTTACCGCTTCTGTCTGAAACCGGCTTTTTACAATCCTGCCGCAATCCCCTAGGCTTATCACCTCTGGCAGCATTCCCACTTTGCCGATACCACAGGATTTTCCCTGCCACTCCCCGGTTACTTCCAATGGTTCTGTCTCCATTAGTTCCAGGTAATCTGCTGCAAGGTCCGCCATGACGCAGATATCAAAATTCGTATGCATCGCACAGTAAACCATATCCTGCTGTGCCAGTCCATAAATTCTTCTGCCGATAAAATCACTGGTAAGAACATTTTTGATTCCACCAAAGATTAACGGATGATGCGTCAGTATCATATCAGCCTTAAGTTCTTTTGCTTCCGCAATTACTTCATCGGTTGCATCCACCGCCAGATAGATACTGTTTATCTCTTTCTCCCATCTGCAGACCTGAAATCCCGGATTATCCCATTCACAGGCCATTGCTACAGGAGCAAGTGTCTCTAATATTTCCCGTATCTGTTCACACTTCATATATTTTCTCCCATGATACGCTCTGCTTCTTCTATCATTGCAAGTTTCTCTTGCAGTTCTTTCTGCCGTTCAAAGCGTCTTGTACTGCCATCTTCTTTCTGCTGCAATTCATCCTGTTGCGTTGCAGATTGTTGCAGCAATTCTGGTTTCTGCAATACAGTTTGCTCCGGCATAAGCTTCCGGATTTCAAGTTTCTTTAAGATTTCCGAGAACTGCTGTCTCTGTTTTATTAAATATTGTTTTAATATTTCATTTTTTGTCTGTAATAAATATCCACCATAACGAAAAGCAACATCCGTCAACGGTGCTGCTTTTCCCGGTACACATCTTAACATCACGTAATATTTGCCCTCTTCTTCCACCATATCTTCTTCTTCAATGTGAAAGCCTTCCGCATAAATATAACGGCGTACCTCTTCTATTTCAGACTGTGGCTGTAACACAAGATTATTCATCTTCTTCCAGACTTCCGGATGCTCTGCAAGAATCCGTTTCGTCAACGCTCCACCCATTCCGGCGATTACCACGCCATCGGCTTCAGATGGAGCCAGTGCCGTAAGTCCATCGGACAATCTGGTTTCTATGTAATCTTCTAAATGAACTTCCCGGATATGCTCCTCTGCCCGAAGAAGCGGCCCCCGGTTCACATCCATTGCAATGGCATGCCCAATACATTCTGACTGAATCAGATAAATCGGAACATAACCGTGGTCACATCCTACATCTGCAAGGCAGGTGGTATTCCGAACCAATGCTGCAACTGCCTGCATTCTTTTTGAAAGTTTATTCATATATTACTCCAGATAGTCCTTTAATTTGCGGCTTCTGCTTGGATGACGCAGTTTACGAAGTGCCTTTGCTTCAATCTGACGGATACGCTCCCTGGTTACATTGAATTCTTTTCCAACTTCTTCCAGTGTACGGGCACGTCCATCTTCCAGACCAAAACGAAGGGTTAATACCTTCTGCTCCCGCTCGGTCAGTGTTCCAAGCACTTCCTCTAACTGCTCTTTTAACAGGGTAAATGCTGCTGCATCAGCAGGTACCGGTACATTATCATCCTGAATGAAGTCTCCCAAATGGGAATCTTCCTCTTCACCGATTGGAGTCTCTAAAGAAACCGGCTCCTGGGAAATCTTCAAGATTTCACGTACACGGTCTACCGGCATATTCATTTCTGCTGCAATCTCTTCCGGGGTCGGTTCACGTCCCAACTCCTGCAGTAACTGTCTGGAAACGCGGATCAGTTTGTTGATTGTCTCAACCATATGAACCGGGATACGGATGGTTCTTGCCTGGTCTGCAATGGCTCTTGTGATTGCCTGACGAATCCACCATGTTGCATAGGTAGAGAACTTATAGCCTTTCCGGTAATCGAATTTCTCAACGGCTTTAATCAGACCTAAGTTACCTTCCTGAATCAGGTCTAAGAATAACATACCACGTCCTACATAACGTTTTGCAATACTTACCACCAGACGAAGGTTGGCTTCTGCCAGACGTTTCTTTGCTTCCTGGTCTCCTAATTCCATTCTCTTTGCCAGTTCGATTTCTTCCTCTGCACTTAAAAGAGGTACTTTACCGATTTCCTTTAAATACATACGGACCGGATCCTCAATGGATACGCCGTCCGGTACCGATAAATCAATCTTTTCTACCTCTACCTCGTCTTCGTCATCTAAGATAATATCGTCATCGATATCGTCATCATCCATGATTCGAAGCACATCAATGTTATTAGTCTCAAGGAAGTCTAGGATTTTCTCAAACTCATCTGCATCCAGTTCCATGTCCTTGAAGAACTCGCTGATTTCCTGATACTCAAGGCTGTTCTTTTTCTTCTTTGCCAGTGCAAGGAGTTCCTGGAGTTTTTCCTGCAATTTTGCTTTTTTCTCCTCAATGCTCATCTTTTCGTCTTTTGCTGCCGGAGCACTTTTTGCAGCTTTTGTTGTCTTTTTCGTAGTCTTTTCCATCTTTTCATCCATTTTCTTGTTCATCCTCTCATGATTCGTCATATAAACGGGACTAAATAGTATTTTGTCCTCAATCTATAGAAATATGCATTTTCTCCATATTCTGCAAGGTTCTCTTATCTGCCACAAGCTGTTGCAAGCCCTGCATATCCGTAGGTTCTAAGTGCGCCGAACGATAGGAGATGCTGTTATCCTTTACCCGCAGAATCGTCTCTTTTAACGCCTTATCCCGCTCTGCAGCAGAATCCACTTCATGGATTCTCGCATGGAAGAGCTCTGCAACTTCCCGCTGTTCCTCTTCTTCTGCAAATAAACTGATAATCTGTGCCGGATTGACAGTACCCGACTTCTTCTGCTCGTAGAGAAGCTCTGCCACCTTACGGAAAATGTCTTCCGTAAAATCTTCCGGTGTAATGATATCTTTGATTTTATCGTACAGATTATCATATTCTATGAGCCAGGTCAAAAGCAATTTCTGGGACTGCTTCATGCCGTCCTCTTTCTTATGCTTCTTCTCATTCAGCCCACTCTTAAGCGGTGTCCGCTCTTTTACAAGTCCTCCCTGGGTGCCCAGCTGGTTTACCAGATTCCGGAGTGCTTCAAAGCTCATATGATATTTATCCGCCACAGCTTCCATATAATTGTTCCGTTCCAGTTCCGTGGTAAAATCAAGCAGTTTCTTTGCCACTTCTGTCTGGAATGCGGTCTTTCCTTCCGGGTCCTTCATATCATATTTCTGCTCTAAAATCCTGATTTCAAACATAAAGCTGTTTTCTGCCGCATCAATCCGCTTCTGGTATTCTTCCGCTCCAAGTGCCTTGATGAATTCATCCGGGTCTTTGTACGGCTTCATGTTGATGACTTTGGCTGTCAGCCCTACTTCTTTTAAAATCGGGATTGCACGAAGTGCCGCCTTAATTCCGGCACCGTCGCTGTCGAAGGTAAGATAAACCTCCTTCGTATATCGTTTCAGCAGACTGGCATGTCCACTGGTAAACGCTGTTCCTAAGGATGCCACTGCATTGTCAAAACCTGCCTGATGCAGTGCAATTACATCCATATAGCCTTCACATAAGAGCATCTGCGGTTTCTTGGTCTGTCTTGCAAAGTTCAATGCATACAGATTCCGGCTCTTATCAAAGACTTTGGTCTCCGGCGAATTCAGATACTTCGGTTCGCCATCCCCCATGACTCGTCCACCAAATCCGATTACTTTATTATGCACATCCATAATCGGAAACATGGCACGATTCCAGAATTTATCATGTCCGCCCCGGACTTCGTCAATGGACACAAGACCGGATTCCTTTAAGATTGCATCATCATATCCAAGCTTTCTTAAATAGCGGTACAAATCATCACTGTATTTATCCGAATAGCCAAGCCCAAACTTCTGCATGGTGGCATCCGATAATTCTCTCTTTTTAAAATATTCATACGCCTGTTTTCCGTGTTCGCTCCGCAGCAGCATATAATAATATTTGCCGGCTGCCTTGTTAATCTCTAACAGAATCTGGCGTTTGTCTGCTTCTTTCTTTGCCTGGGCACTCATTTCCTGCTTCGGCAGTTCGATTCCGGCACGCTCTGCCAATGCCTCCATCGCTTCCGGGAATGAAAAGTTCTCATACTGCATCAGAAAGGTAAATACATTTCCGCCTGCTCCGCATCCAAAGCAGTAATACATCTGCTTATTCGGTGATACGGAAAAAGAACCGGTCTTTTCATTATGGAAGGGGCACAGTCCAAAATACGTGCTGCCTTTTTTTGTCAACCGTACATATCCGGAAATCACATCTACAATATCATTTCTGGAACGTACTTCCTCTATTAATTCATCTGAATAATATGCCATTCCTTAATTCACCTGCCAAGCCTTCGGTACAAAATATTCTGAGAATTTGGCAATTGCATACTGGTCGGTCATTCCTGCGATATAATCACATACTACCCGTTCTTCCTCTTCGCCTTCCGCAATCATATCGGTATACTGCGCCGGCATTATCATCGGATGTTCCATATAATATGTAAACAGTTTGCTGAGTAAGCCTTCTGCCTTTGTCTCTTCGCCTTTGGCAATGGAATTGGTATATACGCTTACAAACATGAACTTCCGCAAATCCTGCATTGCCTGGAAAATTTCATCGGACATAATGATATCCGGCTTATCCATGCTGTTGGTTATAATATCATGAATCAGTGTATCCAGCCGGTCTGCCGAATTCTTTCCCAATACCTTCCGTATCTCAATTGGAATATCTTCTTCCACCATTATCTTTCCACGCACCGCATCATCGATATCATGATGAATATAGGCGATTTTATCGGAGAAACGGACGATTTTGCCTTCCAGTGTATGCGGCATCGTACTGGTCTGATGATTTAAAATGCCATCCCGCACTTCCCAGGTCAGGTTCAGTCCCTGTCCGCCTTTTTCCAATTTCTCTACGATACGTACGCTCTGTTTATTATGTTTAAAACCACCGGAGCAAAGTTCATTTAGCACCCGCTCTCCGGCATGACCAAATGGCGTATGTCCCAAATCATGCCCTAATGCAATGGCTTCCACCAGATCTTCATTCAGCCGCAGTGCCTTTGCAATGGTTCTGGCATTCTGTGATACCTCTAAGGTATGCGACATACGGGTACGATAATGGTCACCCTTCGGTGTTAAGAACACCTGCGTCTTATTCTTCAGACGGCGGAATGCCTTACAGTGGAGAATACGGTCTCTGTCTCTCTGGTATACGGGACGTATATCACAAGGTGCCTCCGGATAATCCCGTCCTTTGGAATTCTCGCTTAATGCTGCATAAGGGCTTAACATCTCATGCTCCATGCGCTCCATCCGTTCCCGAATTGTCATATCCTTATCTTCTCCCTTCCTGTCACATCACCATTTCATGATGTAAATGCACTGCCATCATCTTTACCATTATGAGGACGTCATTCGACCTCTGCTATTATAATTCTGTGTCCACCTTCAAATTTCCTTTATTTTTTACAAAATTTCATAATATTTTTTCTAATACTTTCCAATGCGCTTCGAAATCGCCCTTGCTACCTTATAAACCGGATTCTCCATCTTCTTTGCCACCTGTTTTAATTCCTGCCGGATAGCAATGGACTGCGGGCAGTGTTTCTCACATTTTCCGCACTGACGGCATTTTGAAGCGTTGGTCGGATTTGTCTTTAAAGTGGTACACATAATATATGCCTTCATACCGGAATAAAAGCTGTCGGTATAGCGTGTATTATATGCTGCAAAACAGGTCGGAATATCTACTCCATGTGGGCATGGCATACAGTAGCCGCAGCCGGTACAAGGTACCTTCATATGCTGGTTAATGGATTTCTTTACCTTTTCAAAGATTTCCAAGTCTTTCTCTGTTAATGCATCTGCTGTGGCATCCGATGCAATCCTTACATTTTCCTCTACCTGTGCAATATCATTCATTCCGGAAAGCACTACTGTCACCTCCGGATGATTCCATATCCAGCGGAGTCCCCATTCTGCCGGGGAACGATGTGGTTCTGCAGATGCAAATATGGCTTTGGCAGCCTTTGGCAGTGCATTCACCAGCCTGCCGCCCCGCAGCGGCTCCATGATAATCACCGGAAGTCCCTTCGCTGCAGCATATTTTAAGCCTTCGGTTCCCGCCTGGGTATGTTCATCCATATAATTATACTGTATCTGGCAGAAATCCCAGTCGTAAGAATCTATGATTTTCTTAAACTGGGTGGCTCCGCCATGGAAAGAAAATCCGATATTTCCAATCTGACCACTTTTCTTTTTCTCTGCAATCCAGTCCTGTATTCCAAGTGCAGTCAGCCGCTCCCATGCTGCAATATCATTCAGCATATGCATCAGATAATATTCCACATGGTCTGTCTGAAGGCGTTCTAACTGTTCCTTAAAATACCGCTCCATATCACCTTCTGCCTTAATATAATAATGTGGCAGCTTGGTGGCAATTTTTACCTTATCACGATAGCCTTTTGCCAGGAACTTTCCCAGGCATGCTTCACTTCCACCGTAAGTATATGCGGTATCAAAATAATTGACCCCGGCTTCCACTGCCGCTGCCATCTCCCGCTCTGCCTTTTCCTGGTCAATTGCGGTTCCTTTCTTAGAATAACGCAGACAGCCATAGCCTAAGATGGACAGCTGGTCTTTGTTTCCCGGATTTTCTCTATATTGCATGTTTATTCTCCCTTGCACTTGTTGTTATGGCTGCTGCGAAATGTTTAATGATAAATATACGCATTCATCCTATGACGCAAATATTTGCTTTATACTACAGAATGTTGTAATTCTAATGACGCGTGTGTGTCTTTGTTTATGAGAGTCTGTCTTCCCAATGTTTGACAAGATACTGCCTTCTGTTCGCCTGTAGGCGAATACATTTGCGCAGACTGTTAGGGGCTCTTAGAATTTTGGCAAAACCTGGCAACGCTGGTACAAGGATGTACCAGCGAGGTGCAGAGGAACATGGATGTGACTTTGCACCGTTTGCCATATATAGAATAGCTTTTTCAAAATTCTTAGAGCCCCTTGCAGCTGGAGCAGTATTCGCTACAGGCGTACAAAAGGCGTATCCAGTCAAAGCAGCGGTAAGACATCCTCACATCAGACACACACGCATCCTAAGAATTACAATACATTCTGTATCAATCATCAAATATTCGTGTCTTAGGATTGATTGCCATCTTTTTTATCATTTCTCCATTTCGCAGTCACCGATTCTGCATAAGTTGCCGGGTGATGATATTTTCATACCACCACCCGGCACATATACTGTCATTATAAAGCTATCGGGAAAGTTTTGCAAGAATCACTCCCGCTCCTTTATCTTTTTAAATCCATCGGTCATGTCATAGGATGTAATGTTATCATTAATCCAGAGGTAAAATACATTGCCACTATACATTCCACGGACATTCTCGTAATTGACTCCGTTAATGCCCGGAATTTCTGCCTGTTTCTTAAAGGTTCCATTTTCATAGGAATATATCTGGTAGGTCTGCTTTGTTCTGCTGCTGCTATAATCCTCACAAACCAGACCGATTAAATTCTTATCTTTTGAAATGATGACACTCTTATAATCATATAATGCTTCGCTATAATCTACATCCTTTAATACAAGCTTTGCTTCTTCGATTACTTCTCCCGGATTTTCTATATTAAACATGGAAAGCTTAATGTTTTCTATATTTCCGGTCTTCTCATCAGATTCATAACCGATGCCCAGCAAATGTGTATCATCCCAGAAATGCAGATATTCGGAGAAGCCGGTCACCTTGAGTTCGCCGATAATTTCCGGTTTTGCCGGGTCAGATAAATCCACGGTAAACAGCGGGTCGGTATTCCGGTAGGTTACAAAGTAACCAGTGTTTCCCATAAAGCGGGCGGCATAGATTTCTTCCCCCGGTGCAATGCCCGTCAACTGTCCGGTTAATTTCAAGTTCTCATCCAGGATATAAAGTGCATTCACCTCATCCTCTGTACTATAATCGGTGGTCAATACCCTGAGATATCCATCACTGGCATTGATTGCAAAGGTATCTCTGACATAACCCCTTACTGCCGCTGCCGCCACACCACTGATTCTGCCCTCATCCAGTGCAAATTTTGCAATATTGGTAATCATTGCTCCATCATAATCTTCCTCATATAAATACAGGGCATCTTTGCTGATATAAGTCTGGGCATATCCAGAGATTACAAGCTTACTGTCCAGCACTTTATCCGGCTTATTTACATCCAGTGAAGAAACCAGTATACCACTTTCTCCTGATGACTCCGGCAGATAAATTTCACCGGCGGCAACCTTTTCTCCATTTACCTTCGGAATCACAGCTTCCGCCAGACTGCTGACACCATTTCCTTCCTTCAAGTCTTCTACACCATGCTTCTTTTCCACATAACTCGTCACATCAGATGTCATATTATACTGCGTAAAAAGATAGACTACATCTCCGATTTTCCTGGAAGTATTATAATAACCATCCTGAATTAATCTTCCTTCAAATTCCGGATTCTTACGGTCTACGATACTGTATACCTGAATCTGTGTGATACTTTTTCCGTTCATTTCATACCAGAATGCGCTATCCTCTGATGCCGCAGTTTCTTCATCTGAGTATGTTTCATCTGAGTTTTCCTCATCTTTGTTTTCCTTATCAGCGCCAGCTTTGCTGTTTCCATCTAAGGATGTCTCATAGCCCTGCACAACTAGAATCAGTTGGTCTCCATCCACATAAATTTCCATCACCCGGTCTGCCGCACCACAATCTTTTGGTAAAAATCGTGTTACTTCTTCTAATTTTCCATCCCGGATATCTGTTATAACAATATATTTATCCTCTACAGTGTAAATGTAACTGCCATCAATTTTGGCAATATCACTCTCGTCTACGCCTTCCATCTGAAGATTTGTCGTAGAATAATCTTTTCCGCCTTCCTTGCTGCCCTCCGATAAATCCATATCGGCACTCTCATCCTTTGCTGCATTGCCGGAAGCCTTATCTTCCGATGTCGCAGTGCTCGTCTCTGCGCTCATTTCCCCTTCTATCCAGTTCTGCTGATACCCCTTAAGAAGAGTCTGATATACCTCCTTATAATCCGATGCACGATGATACATTGTTCCAAGAGAAGCCACATCCACATGCTCCGCTTCCTCTGTTTCACCAGCTTCTCCCACAGTCTGCTGCGTATCCGTCATTGCTATGGAATCCGTCTGCCCTGTACCGGAATTCTTATCAACACGGGTCACTGTTATATAAATTCCGCTGCATACTACCAGTGCCAGCACTGCCACCATACTTCCAAGTCTGCGCCATGGAATTATTTTCTTCGATTTTTTCGGTTTCAAGTGCTGATTTTCCTGCTGCTGTTTTGCTTTCTGTTCCTGTAATTGTTTTTCTATCTGTTCCGGCTTCAGAGCCTCTGGTATCTCTATCTCTTCCGCCGCTTTTCTTAACTGGGTTAAAATCTCCTGTTCATTCATACCGGCACCTCCATCTCATCTGAATTTCCTGTTGTTTTCCAGACTTTTTGCATATCTTCCGTTTCTCACTTCCAATATTTCTCCACCATTTTCTTTATTCCCCGGCTCTCTTTTGAGCGGACGGTATTTTCGTTAAGGTCTAACAGTTTTCCGATTTCCTTACTGCTATACCCACAGAATAAATGCATGGCGATAATCATTCGTTCCTCGGAAGGCAGCTCAAAGAACAGGCTCCGGACTGCTGCATGCTCATCCATTCCGGATTTTCCCAGATGCTCTAAAAGCTCCGGTGTCAGCTCTTCCGGCCGGGTCGCATACTCTTTTAATTTCCGTTTGCACTTATTACTTAAAATACGGAATATCCACGCCCGGAACGCTTCTGATTTCCGAAGCTCCCCGATTTGTGCAAATGCATCCATCACGGTATCACTGACCACATCCTGTGCATCCTGCGGATGCTTCAGCACATATAACGCAAAGCGATACAAGTCCTGATAAACGCCTTCATATAATTGTGCAAATGCACCGGTATCCCCACTTTGTGCCCTGCACACCAGCTGCAGTTCCTGTTCCATATGCTCACCCTATACCTTCCTAAGTCCTTTCCTTTGACCGGTCTCATATATATAGTGTCGCTGAATTTCATTCTGTTGCATATATTTTTAAATTTTTAAAAATAGCAGTACTCTTCACCGAATACAGATGCTGTCTAAGTGCTGTAAAGGGCACTAAGAATTTCGAAAAATCATTTTTATATCCGGCAACCGGTGCAAAGTCACATCCATGTTCCTATGCACCTTGCCGGCACATCCTTGTGCCGGCATTGCCTAATATCTAACGAAATTCCAAGTGCCCTTAACAGCCCTTAAAATGCATCTGCACTTCGGCGAACACTCCTGCTATTCTTCAAAATTCAAAAAACATATTTATAACTGACTGATTACCAGCACATCATTTTCACGAATCACAGTATTTCCGTTCGGTATCACAACCTTCTCATTCCGCTTCAGAACAAGAACCAGCTTCTCTTCTCCCAGTTTTATTCTGGATAATGGCTTTCCAATCCACTTGCTGTCTTTTTCGATTGGGATTTCTGTCAGACAGATGCCAAGATTTTCTTCCGGAGATAAAGCACTTAAGACAATCTTGTCTCCGGCAAGCACTACCGTGTTGCCATTTGGAATGATACGCTCCTCGCCTCTTAGAATCAGCACCAGTAATAAATCCGGCAGGGAAGTAAGGTCTTTTATCTTGCGGTTCTCCCATGGATGTCCTGCTTTGATGCTGATTTTAACAAACTCCACCGGCATTTCATCGGAGTAGTCACTGAAGGTCTTCATGACGTTGCCATTTTCGTCTATCATGTCAAGCTTCTTTGCCACCAGTCCAAGCAGTGTACCCTGAATACTGATAGAGAACAGGACAATGAAAATAACTATGTGGAACAAATCATTTTTCGTATATGCCGGGCTTACTGTTGCCATAATTGCAAATACTATGGATGCCGCTCCACGAAGCCCCGCCCAGGACACCAGAAGCTGCTGCTTTACCGGGCAGCGGAATGGCATCAGGATAGCAAATACAGAAACCGGCCTTGCCACAAATGTTAAAAATACCGCAATTGCCAGTGCAATCGGCAGTATCTTCGGCAGCTGGGATGGATATGCCAGCAGACCAAGCAGGAAGAAAATCAGCATCTGCATCAATCCGGTGATTCCATCAAAAAAATGCACCAGTGATTTTTTGTGATGAAGTGGAGTGTTGCCAAGGATAATTCCGGCAATGTATGCTGCCAGATAACCATTTCCATTTATCATGGATGCTCCGGCGTAGGATACCAGTGCCATACTGAATACAAATATCGTATCAAATCCATCCGTTGCAAAATTCACTTTTTTTAAAATGAATGCTGCTGCCAATGCCACAACTACTCCCACTAATATGCCAAAAGTAATCTGTGAGAATATCATGACAACCAGCGAAAAACCACTTAATTCTCCGCTCATTATTGTTAATATAATTACGGTCAGCATATAAGAACATGGGTCATTACTACCACTTTCCACCTCCAACATGGATGCAGTATTGTTCTTAAGATTCAGCCGTCTGGAACGAAGGATTGAAAAGACCGACGCCGCATCCGTAGAACTGATTACAGAGCCAATCAGCATACTTTCCCAGAAATCCATTTTCAATATAAAATGACAGAATGCTCCGGTTGTTACTGCGGTCAGTATAACACCCACTGTTGATAATAATACTGCTTTACCAGCCACCGGCTTTGCCTGTTTCCAGTTGGTTCCAAATCCACCGTAAAACATGATAAAGATTAAGGACACCGTACAAATCTGTTCGGCAATCGTAAAATTATCAAAAGGAATCTTTAAAATTCCATCTGTTCCAAACATCATGCCAAGAAGAATATATGCCAACAGCATTGGAATTCCCAGTTTGTTGGACATTTTATTCAATGACAGGCACAATAAAATCACTGCTGCTACCAGTAAAATATAGCTTGTCATAAATACCTCTCTTTCCTGTTTTTATTTACCTGTTGCTCTTACGTCTTCTTCTATCCCCTTTTCTTTTATTACTTCTACCTATTCCTTCGTTTCTTCTGCCTCCATGATACTTCCTGCCTTTACCAGTCCTCTCTGCAGTGCATCCCGTGCATTCTTCCAAGGCTGCTCCTTATAACGGTAATCATTCTTACAGATGAACCATTCTAAATCATCCCGCACCCTCTCATATCCGTTAATAAAAGTCTCATTTAAAGTCATCAGAAATTCATTCAGGTATTTCTTACCCATATATTCTGGGGCACCGGAAAACAGAACTTTATAATGATTTACACAAAAGCCTTTGGATGCTGCAAACTGTTTGCGGAAGTCTTCTTCTTTTTCATATAAATAGTAAATGGTATTGATATAATTTGTAAAGCTGTGATTAATGTAATCACACACAAAGCACTTTTTCTCTTTTTCTTCCACAAAGGTAATCACCGGATGGACTGGCTGGCTCTTTTTCTTAAAAAGTACGGCCGCCTGAGGCAGTGGTGCTTTCATTGCTTTTTTTAACTCCTTAGCTGTCTTATCCATATGGGTCTTTAACATCATGGCAAGTCCTAATTTATTCGGATATTCATATAACATTTCCAAATGTTTCTGACAGAAGCCCTGTTCATCGCTCTGCTCCCTGATATCTCCCTCCATGTAACTTGCACCCGGTCCAATGGTATAATTGATAGCATTTTCTTCTAATTTCTGATACATTCTGCAGACCGGACATTCGCTTTCCTCTGCAAATGCATCTTGTATTGGTATTGTATAAATCTCTGTTTTCATTTTAATCTCCTTAAAGATACACAAAAGGGTATTCCATATGCACTCCTTCGGCCTGTGGAATACCCTTCTCTTTGCAATTGTATACCGTTTATTACATCATGTTTTTCTCTACTTCTTCTTTCATGGAAGAAACGTTAAACTTACGGATATTTTCATCCAGTTCCGCTACTACAGAAGTAATTCTGGCAGTTGCATTCTTACATTCTTCTACCAAAGCTTCAAACTCGTTCATTGCCTCAGATGTATCTCTGGCACTTGTTGTATTTGTCTCTGCTGCTGCAGCAAGCGAATCCATTTTCTCTTCAATGGCACTCTTATGTTCATTCAAGCCACCGACTTCTGAATTGATTCCCTGAATAGAAGTGCTGACACTTTCAATTTCATGATTCAAGGCAGTAAAGATTGTCTCTGTCTCACGAATCTTTGCATTCTGCTGTTCAAATGCTTCTGATACTTTTCCGGTAATCTCTACACTGACATTAGAATTATCAATCAGTTCATTAACAATTTTATTAATCTGCTCCGAAGACTCTCTGGACTGGTCTGCCAAGGTACGGATTTCTTCTGCAACTACCGCAAATCCTTTTCCCTGTTCTCCTGCCCGTGCAGCTTCAATACTTGCATTTAAAGCAAGCAGATTTGTCTGGCTTGCAATTCCTGCAATAATCTCTGTTGCAGTACGAATCTGTAAGGCAGACTGATTGGTTCTGTCTGTCTGGCTCTGCACTTCATCAATAGACTGCCTGTTCTGTCTGCTGATTTCCACCAGCTGCTGCATAATCACCTCTGCTGATTCATTGCAGTCTTTCATTTTTAATGCACTGTCTGAAAGAAGTGTAATATTGCTGGCAATTACTTCAATAGCATTGCCGATTTCTGCTACTTTCTGCTGTACATGCTGTGTTTTCTCTGCCTGTGAAACGGTATTATCTGTAATGGAAGTAACTTCACCGCTCACCTGATCCAACGCTTCATTCATAGTGTCAAAGGACTGGCTGAATGTCGTAGACAGTTCGCTTAATTCCCTGCTGGCTCTACGGATTCCGGTTACAATCTGTGCAAAGCTTCTTACCATATCATTGGCAGAGCCTAATAATTTGCTGATTTCATCATTTTTTTCATTATGTTTTGGTTCTTCTAACTGAAGGCTTCCATCCGCAATCTTATCCATACTGCCAATTACAGCTTTCAGTTTTCTGGCAATTGCTACTGCAAGCCACAGGGAACCTGCCACAAATACCGCCAAGACCACAATTAAAATAACCGTTCCCACACCTGCATTTAATGCTGTATTCTGTACCAGATGCATTATGATAATTCCGGCAAGTCCAACCAGAAGAATCGGGAGTGAAATTACTGCAATTAATCCAAGTGCCAGTTTCTTTCCTATATTATTTTTTTCTGAAGATTTACGTTTCTCTGCCATTACTGCTCTTCCTCCTTATAGTTCTTATCGCTTATTCTTATGTATTGTCTTTTTATCCGGTTATCTTTAAATAAGCTGCGGAAAATGCCGGCATATCGAGACCACCCTGAAATACCGCTTTTTCTCCGGTCAGCAGGTCAACTGCTTCTGCTGCTCCTGCATCAAAGGATGCATGGAAGGGATTCTCTTCCAGATTGATTGCTACAAGAATCCGCTCACCATCAAAGCTTCTCTCAAATACAATCTGCCGGTTTGTTAAGAATACCTTGCGGTAGCTGCCATAGCAAAGTGTTTTTTCCGATTTATGAACCTTCGCCAGTCTGGAAATATAATCGGTAAGTTCATTCCATTCCGGTGCTTCAAAAGACGGACGGAGTGCTTCATCCCCACCATTTTCTTTCTTTCCTTCTGCAGCCCATTCACTTCCATAGTAGACACATGGGATGCCAGGAATTGCAAACAGCATTGCATATACCAGTGGAAGATGTTCTTTTTCCTTTAAAGTGCTTGCCAGACGGTTCACATCATGATTATCCAGGAAATTCAAAAGATGCCTTCCCTGATACATTCCGCAGAAATGCTGCTCCAGGGTATAATTGATTTCAAAGAGGTTGCGGTCATTAAAGCTGGACCACATTCCCTTATATGCCTGATAATTTGTTACACTATGCAACATATTCTGTTCATCCAAAAGACGGTTATAATCACCATGAATCATCTCGCCCAGGAGATAAAAATCATCCTTTTTCGAATCTACGAACTGACGTAATCTTCTTACAAAATCCATATCCAGACTGTACGCAACATCCAGACGCAGTCCGTCAATATCAAATTCTTTTATCCATCCTTCTACTGCTGAAAAGATATGCCGGATTACTTCTTCATTCCGCAAATTCAGTTTTACCAGCTCATTATGTCCTTCCCAGCCTTCATAGGAAAGTCCGTCGTTATAATTATTATTCCAGCTAAAATTCACATTTGTGAACCAGTCCTTATATGGAGAATTCTCTCTGTTTTTCAGTAAATCCTGAAATGCAAAGAAACCTCTTCCCACATGGTTAAACACTCCGTCCAACACTACTTTGATATTGTTGTCATGTAATTTTCCACATACTTCTTTAAAGTCCTCATTGGTTCCAAGTCTTACATCTAACTTTGTATAATCCCTGGTATCATAACCGTGACGGTCTGATTCAAAAACCGGACAGAAATATATTGCATCCACTCCAAGCTTTACCATATGCGGAATCCAGTCTTCCACTTTCTTTATCCGATGAGCCAGAACACCATCATTTTCTGTTGGTGCCCCGCAAAATCCCAATGTTGAAATCTGATAAAATACACTGTCATATGACCACATAAAAACTGTTCCTCCTGTCTGTCCATCATGTGCTGTGGTTTTTCCGCTACTCGCAGAATAAAGAATGTGCCTTGGCACATTCTCGCGCCTGCGGCGGTCGCTTGCGACATCTACCTTATACGCCGCAGTGCGCATCCTCGCGGAGCGTTTTTTACTTTACAGGAAAGCAATTTCCTGTAAAGTAAAAGAGGACGGTTCCTTTTGCGGGAACCGTCCTCCTAACTTCTTCCCTCTGCCTTCGCCCATGTTGTTTCAATTACACTTATTATAACATAACTTTATAGCATAAGGGAATTTTTTTCTTGCATTTTTCCTGAATTTTTTTGATTTTTATAACGTTATTTTGTTATTTTTCAACACTGGTAAGCTGATATCCTGCTTTTTCAATCACTTCTGCAAATGCTGCATCCGGAATCTCTTTGTCCATGGTTACTTCAGCACTCTTTGTCTCAAGGTTGACAGCTGCCTTTACTCCTTCCATGGCATTTAATGCTTCTTCCACATGTTTCTTACAGTGTTCACACATCATTCCTTCAATTTTAAGTGTTTCTTTCATTTTATTATCCTCCTTATCATTTTCATTATTATCTGTCACTTTTTCTGCTGACTGTTCTATCTGACTTCCTGCTGCTTTTTCCGCTATCTGTTCTGCCACATTTCCTGCTGTCTGCTCTAATCGCTGCGGTTTAAAAAGCTTTAACCGGAGAGCATTGCATACTACACAGACGCTACTTAAGCTCATTGCTGCTGCACCGAACATCGGATTTAATTTAATATGAAATGCCGGGTATAAAGCGCCTGCTGCCAGTGGAATTCCAATGCTGTTATAGAAGAATGCCCAGAACAGGTTCTCCTTAATATTGCGGATAACCGCTTTACTTAACCGGATGGCTGTTACGGCATCCATCAGATCATTCCGCATCAGTACCGCATCTGCACTTTCGATTGCCACATCTGTTCCTGCTCCAATGGCAATTCCTACATCGGCTCTTGCCAGTGCCGGTGCATCATTGATTCCGTCTCCAATCATGGCAACCTTATGTCCCTGCTGCTGCAGTTTTGCAATATGCCGTTCCTTATCCTCCGGCAATACTTCTGCAATTACTTTTGGAATTCCAAGCTTCTTACGAATGGCTTCGGCGGTACGTTTATGGTCTCCGGTCAGCATTACTACCTCAATGTGCATCTTACGGAATGCTTCAATGGCATAGCGGCTGGTTTTCTTTTCCACATCTGCTGCTGCAATGATACCCAGAAGGCTGTTGTTTTTCGCAAAGATTAATGGAGTCTTTCCTTCTTCTGCCAGCTTGTCCAGAGTATCTCCAAGGTCATCCAATGACACTCCCTTTTCTTTCATAAAGGCTTCGTTTCCCGCATAATAAGATGCATTTTCGTCTTCTGCCTCAATTCCTCTGCCCAGAATTGTCTTAAAATTCTTCATGGCAAGGGGCATAATCTCCTGCTCTTTCGCATACTGCAGAATTGCCTGTGCCAGCGGATGCCCGCTTCCCTGCTCAACGCCTGCTGCAATTGCCACAAATTCTTTTTCGTTTAATTCTGTGGTTCCAACACTCACATCTGTAACTCTTGGCTTACCTTCTGTTATGGTTCCGGTCTTATCCATAACTACGGTATCGATACTGTGCGCCGTTTCCAGTGCTTCGCCGGACTTAATCAGGATTCCGTTTTCTGCACCTTTTCCAGTTCCTACCATAATAGCTACCGGTGTTGCAAGTCCAAGGGCACACGGACAGGAAATAACCAGTACCGCAATTCCAATAGAAAGTGCAAATTCAAAGGTTGCCCCACTGATGAGCCAGATGATTGCAGCAATCACGGCAATTGTAATAACCACCGGCACAAAGACTCCTGCAATCTTATCTGCCATCTTGGCAATCGGTGCTTTACTGGAGCCAGCTTCTTCCACCAGATGAATAATCTGGCTGATGGTGGTATCTTCTCCGACTTTGGATGCACGGATTTTCAAGAAACCATTCTGGTTAATAGTTGCGGAAATTGCAGTATCTCCCACTTCCTTATATACCGGAATGCTCTCCCCTGTAATGGCAGATTCATCGAGGCTTGACTGTCCCTCTTCAATCACTCCGTCCACCGGAACGGTTTCACCGGGACGAACCAGCACCAAATCACCTTTTACCAGTTCCTCTGCCGGAACCGTAACTTCTTTGCCATCTCTTAAGACCTTTGCCTGCTTCGGAGCCAAGTCCATCAGCTTCTCAATAGCTTCACTGGTCTTTCCTTTGGAACGGCTCTCTAAATATTTTCCAACAGTAATCAAAGTCAGAATCATTCCTGCAGACTCAAAATAAATATCCATGCTGTACCGGCTTACCAGTGCCATATCCTGATGTCCCAGGCCATAACCAATCCGGAAAATGGCAAATACACCATAGATAACGGAAGCCGATGCCCCAAGTGCAATCAGCGAATCCATATTCGGGCTTCTGTGTACAAAAAGATTCTTAAATCCTATAATAAAATATTTCCGGTTCAGATACATAATCGGAAGCAGCAATAAAAACTGGGAAAAAGAAAATGCCAGTGCATTCTCATCTCCGTGAAATGCAGCCTTGATAAATCCCGGTACCGGAATTCCAAACCATTCATAAAGCATATGGTGCATGGAAATATACATCATCGGAATCAGAAAAATAACAGACCAGATCAGACGGATTTTCATCTCATGAATTTCCTGCTCTGCCTTATTTATCTTTTTCCCTTTGCCGGTACGTTTCTCATTTCCGGCATTTGCCAGTGCAGCACCATAACCTGCCTTCTCTACTTCTGATACAATGATATCTTCATTGACCTTATTCTCGTCATAGGACACCTGCATACTGTTGGTCAGCAGATTTACGGATACATTTTCCACTCCGTCAATCTTTGACACACACTTTTCCACACGGGAAGAGCATGCAGAACACGTCATACCTGTGACTTCATAACGTTCCTGTTTCACACTTTTGTCCTCCTCTATTTCATCAGTTTCTGAAGGGTCGCACAAAGCTCATCCACCGCTTCTTCCTTTCCGGCACGGATGTCATCCACCACACAGGATTTGATATGCTCCGCTAACAACACTTTATTAAAGGAGTTCAGTGCAGAATTAATTGCAGACACCTGTGTTAAAATATCCACACAGTAACGGTCTTCTTCCAACATTTTCTTTACACCCCGCACCTGTCCTTCAATCCGGTTCAAGCGTTTTAATAAATCCTGATATTCTGCTTCCTGTCTGTGCTTCTTCCGTTCGCAGCAGGATGGACACATCTCTTTTTCTTCTGCCATAGTCAGTCTCCCTTCTATCTTCACATTCCAATACACATTTCCCGATAGTCATATACCCCCTACCGGTATGCTCATATTATACCCCCATAGGGTATTTGTCAATCATTTTTCTATTGAATGTTCCAATTCATATTCAAGCCATCTTCTTCCGCTCTATGATATTATCTTGACTTTTCCTATGATTTATGCTATTTTCATAACGCTAAAACTGGTGTGGATTTTTCTAGTCTGACTACTTTTCGCCACACAATTATCCTTGTGATAATTGTGTGGCGTTTTTTTACGCGAGAAACTTGCTTTTTTAGTTTCTCACACTTTGGATTAGTGAGAAAAGAAGAAAAAAAGGAGCAATTATTATGAATGAAGATTTTATGAAAGAAAAACCGATTTTACCACTGTTGACTACCATGGCACTTCCTATGGTTATCTCCATGCTGGTAAATTCTCTTTATAATATTATAGACAGTCTGTTTGTGGCTAAAATCAGTGAAGATGCCATGACTGCCCTTTCCCTGGTCTATCCGGTGCAGAATTTTATCAATGCTGTGGCAATTGGATTTGGTGTAGGAATTAATGCTTTAATTTCTTTTCACCTTGGTGCAAAAGAAGGGGAAAAAGCCAATATTGCTGCCACCCATGGTTTCTTCTTTTCTATTTTGCATGGTGTCATTTTAACGATTGGAAGCATTGCCCTGATTCCTACGTTTTTAAGCCGCTTTACCACCGACAGCAATGTTCTTAAGTCAGGTGTAGAATATGCAAATATTGTATTTGTATTCAGTATCATTATTATGATGAATTTAACCTTTGAAAAGGTATTTCAGTCTGTCGGCAGAATGAATGTCTCCATGATTGGACTGATGCTAGGCTGTATTGCCAATATCATTTTAGACCCGCTTTTGATTTTCGGAATTGGCTTCTTCCCGAAAATGGGAATGCGCGGAGCTGCCCTTGCCACCGGTATCGGACAGCTGCTGACTCTTATTTTTTATCTCTTTGCCTATTTTCTGCACCCAATCAGTGTACGGATTAGCAGAAAATATCTTATCCTGGATAAACATCTTGATTTGAAATTATATGGTATCGGCATTCCTGCCATCTTAAATCTGGCTCTGCCGTCCTTACTGATCTCATTTTTAAACGGACTCCTTGCCGCATATGACCAGTGTTATGTGGTAGTCGTCGGAATCTATTACAAACTGCAGACCTTCCTCTACCTTCCTGCCAATGGAATTATCCAGGGGATGCGTCCGCTGGTGGGCTTCAATTACGGTGCCGGTGAAATAAAGCGTGTAAAGAAAATCTATCATCTTACCCTCTGTATGAACGGTGTCATTATGCTTCTTGGTATGATTATCTGCTTTACTGCATCACCTTACCTTATCGGAATGTTTACAGACAATGCCACCACAATTTCCGTGGGAAGCAATGCCCTTCGGATTATCTGCTGTGGTTTCCTGATTTCCACCGTATCCATTACTGCCTCCGGTGCTTTGGAAGGGCTTTCAAAGGGCGGACAGTCCTTAATTATTTCACTGCTCCGTTATATCCTTTTTATCATTCCGCTTGCATTTGTTCTCTGTAAAGCCTTTGGTCCACAGTGCGTATTCCATGCTTTCTGGATTACGGAAATTCTCACTGCCGCAATTGCAGCCCTGCTAATGAAATCAAGCCTCCGGCTTCCGGGCACACAGGCATAAAATACATTAGAGAAAGCTGCCAGCAAAATTTTGCTGACAGCTTTCTCTATGCTATTTCTTATACATATATAATTGTTACGCCGGAAAAATTACATTCTCCAGTAAGTATCACACTGTGCACACCATCCGGTACATTCTGATTTTTCTCTTCCACTGCACCAAATGCTGCATGGACTTTATTTATCATTGCCCAGCTCTTTGGAATATAAAGCTCTACTCCGGAAAAGGATGCATCCAGATAAATCGTTGCCTGTGGCTGCTGCATCATCGCATTATCAAAATACACTTTCATGCTGCCAAAGCTGCAGTCCAAGGAAGCAGACTGGAAATCATCCGTATTCACATATTTGATGGATGCGCCAAAGGAGGTATCGAAAGAAATCCGGTTACCATCCTCTTCATCTATAATGGTCTCATAGTCCGTATCTTTTTTCTTTTTCCAACATTTTGTGGTATTCTTCTTAAAAATGATACCGAAGCCGATGGATAAAAGCAGTGCCGCTCCAAGTATCGGCCATGGTGTAATCGCCTGTATGCCAAGCTGTTCATCATAAATAATTCCTAGAAATGCCAGTGAAAAAAAGATTCCGGTAAATCGAAGCTTTATCAGGCTGTTTAATAAAATACAACCGAAAAATATTGTTCCGATTACCGTCCAGAAGCCAATGCCTTCCACCAGTCCCAGTTTGCTTACAATCAGGAATACCGCTCCAAAAATCAGAAACAGTCCCCAGAAGATTCTCTCTTTTTTCATTTTCTTATCCTCTTTTCTTCCAGTTTACATTTTAATGGTTTGTAGTAATATCTTGATACATATACCTGTTTATGGCTTCCCATAAATTCCACCACACTTGATGCCGTAAGATTTCTTGTAATGGAGTAAATCCGGTTGGTATTTAAAATCGTGGATTTGGAAACCCTCATAAAATGTCCCGGCAACAGCTCTTCCAGCTCATACAGTTTATATCTGGTCTGATACATCTTATCTGTTGTATGCACCCATACCTCTTTGGTCTCTGTCTCAAAAAACAGGATTTCATCCAAAGACAGATAGTATTCCGTATCTTCCTTATAACAGATTAACTGCTGTTTTCCGGTAAGCACCTGTGACACGGCTTCCTGTATTTTCCTTACATTTTCATCTAAGGATCTGCAGCGAATCAGCACTTCATCCTCTATTAAGTTTTCGTCTAATTCAATCCGTATCTTCATTGTCGTTCCTTCCTATGTCACTCATTATACACAAACACATTTTTCTGTAAATGCCTTTGGAATAAGTGGTAAGAAATACGAATCAAGTGGTAATTATTTCCGTTCTTTTTCTTCTTTCAGACGCTTCTCAATTGCTTCTACCACCGTACGAAGCACTTTAATTCTGGCATAATACTTGCAGTCTGCCTCTACTAAAATCCATGGTGCATAAGTGGTAGAGGTACGAATCAGCATTTCATCCACTGCCTTTTCATAAGCATCCCATTTCTCACGGTTGCGCCAGTCCTCATCGGTAATCTTCCACTGCTTTGCCGGGTTTTCCATACGCTCCTTAAAACGACGCTCCTGCTCATCCTTATCAATGTGCATCCAGAATTTTAAAACAATGGTTCCATGATGCGCCAGCTGCTCTTCCATTTCGTTCATCTCATGGTAAGCACGCTTCCATTCCTCTTCCTGACAGAAGCCTTCGATTCTCTCAACCATAACGCGGCCATACCAGGAACGGTCAAATATTGCCACATGACCATCCTTTGGAAACTGTTTCCAGAAACGCCACAGATAATGATGTGTTTTTTCTGCATCATTGGGTGCTGCCACCGGATTTACCTGATACCCCCTTGGATCCAATGCCTGGGTCAGCCGTTTGATGGCTCCGCCTTTTCCACCGGCATCCCAGCCTTCAAATGCCAGCACCACCGGAATCCGGTATTTATAAAGTTCATTATGAAGCTCGGAAAGTCTTGCCTGAAGACGTGCAAGTTCTTTTTTGTACTCTTCTTTTTCCATCTTCTTTGAAAGGTCAACTCCAGCCAGTACGGAGCTCTTAAGTACCTGCTCCTTTTGTGATTCGGCTCCTGCTTCCTGCAAAGTATCCTTTTCCTGTTTTATTTCCTGCGCCTTTGTTTTCTCCTGCTCCCTCTTCTCCTGTTCGGCTTTCTTATCTGCGATTGCCTGCTCCAACACAGAAACTACGATTTCCGTCATCTTTGCTGCCGCATATTCCCGGTCGGTGCACTCTAAAATATGCCACGGTGCATATTCAGAATCTGTCTTTTCCAGCATTTCTTCATTCATGGCAAGATATTCTTCATAATGCTTATTCCTCGCCAAATCGTCCTTTGTTACCCGCCATGCAGTCTTCTTATCTTCCAGAAGCTTATCAAAACGCTTCTTCTGCTCCTTCTTTGACACATCTGCGAACAGCTTAATAATTACCATGCCATCATCCGTTAATTGTTTTTCAAAGGAACAGATTTCTCCAAATGCATAATCAAGTTGCTCCTTTGTGGTCACACCGTCAAAGCGGTCCACCAACACTCTCCGGTACCAGCTTCTGTCAAAAATTGCAATTCTTCCCTGGGATGGAATCTTCGTCCAGAAACGCCACAGGAACGGATGCATTTTTTCTTCCTTGGTCTCCACTGCGGTAGCATAAACGGAAAATCCCCTCGGGTCTAAAGGCTCAATGATTTTATTAATCAATGTTCCTTTTCCTGCTGCACCAAATCCCTCAAATACAATCATGACCGGAATCTTCTGTTCCTTACAGGCTCTCTGCAGATAAGAAAGTTTCGGCTGCAAATCGTCCATCCACTCCTTATATTCCTTTTTCCCCATCTTCCGGTTTAAATCTACCTTCTCTAACATCGCATGTCCTCCTTTGCTTATAACTCCACAATACGTTGCATTTTTATATATAGAAATAGTATAATATTTTTCTTGAAGAATATCCAGTCTAATGGGTATAATGAAACAAATATGTGATTGCGAAAAGAAATTATTATTTCAAAAGGCTGTATTTAAAGCACGGTGGCTTTGACATGAAATACCGCAGTTCTAAGCTGCATATTTTTCTTTTTGTGATAGAAAGCAGTCTTTCCAATGTTTGACAAGATGCCGGTACTGTCCGCCGGAGTACGGATGCCTTTTAATGGCTGTTAGGGGCACTTGGAATTTCGTCCGGCACCCGGCAACGCTGGCACAGGGAAGTGCCAGCGAGGCACATATGAACATGGATGTGAATTTGTGCCGGTTGCCGGACCTGACAAAATATGTCTCGAAATTCTTAGTGCCCCTTGCAGTTATTATGTGGCATCCGCACCCGGCGGACAGTGACGGCATCCGGTCAAAGCAACGGAAAGACAGTTTACCATTAAGAAAAATACGCAGCTAAGAATTGCTGGCATTTCACATCATATAAGCCACCAATTCTTCGAATACAAATCTTTTTCAAATAAAACACCGCTTTTTCGCAATCACCGATATGTATCAATAAAAAGGAGACTCACTATGAAATTTATTTCCTGGAATGTAAATGGCTTACGTGCCTGTGTCAATAAAGGATTTTTAGATTTCTTCCATGAAATCAATGCAGATGCATTCTGTATTCAGGAGACTAAACTGCAGGAAGGACAGATTGACCTTTCCCTTCCGGGCTATTACCAGTACTGGAATTATGCGAAGAAAAAAGGCTATTCCGGCACTGCCATCTTTACCAAAAAGGAACCTCTTTCTGTAAGCTATGGCATTGGCATCCCGGAGCATGATGAAGAAGGACGTGTTATCACATTAGAATATGAAAACTACTATCTCATCACCTGCTACACGCCAAACTCCCAGAGCGAACTGGCAAGGCTTTCCTACCGTATGGAATGGGAAGATGCTTTTTTACAGTATTTAAAGGGATTAGAAGAAAAGAAACCGGTTATTTTCTGCGGTGACCTGAATGTTGCCCACAAAGAAATTGATTTGAAGAATCCGAAAACCAACCGTAAAAATGCCGGATTTACAGATAAAGAACGGGAAAAATTCTCTGTTCTTTTAGAGAATGGTTTTATCGATACCTTCCGTTATTTCTACCCGGAGCAGGAAGGCATCTACTCCTGGTGGTCCTACCGTTTCCACGCAAGGGAAAAGAATGCCGGATGGCGTATTGATTATTTTCTGGTTTCCCAGTCCTTAAAAGAGGAGTTAAAGGGGGCTGCCATTCATACGGAAGTTCCTGGTTCCGACCATTGTCCGGTAGAACTAGAGATAGACTGCTAAACTTAAAATGAGTAAAAAGCTTTCCTTCCATCAGCTTTTTACTCATTCTTTTATTTCTACAGATACTTCTTTTCAAAGTCCTCTGCACGCATTGGCTTACCATAATAATAACCCTGAATATACTGCACCTTCATGCTGCGGAGCTTCTCCACCTGTTCCGTTTCCTCTACCCCCTCTACACAAATCCGTACTCCGATGGTCTCTGCCAGTTCTGATACCATCTTTACAAAGGCCTCTGCATACTCATCTTTTCCAATGTCAATGATAAAGCAGCGGTCTATCTTGATAATGTCAATCGGCAGCTCACGGATATGGTTCAAGGAAGAATAGCCTGTTCCAAAATCGTCCAGTGCAACCTTTACGCCAAGGCTCTTGATATCCGAAAGAATCTTCTTCATACGCTTCATATCGTTGATTGCAAGGCTCTCTGTTACTTCAAGGGTAAGATTTGCCGGATCCATCTTTGTCTCTTCCAACACTTCCCTGACTTTTTCTTTCATATCATTCTGTAAAAGCTGTACCACCGAAAGATTTACATTGACATGATACTCCGGATGTCCCATGTCATTCCAGTATTTACAACGGTGGCAGGCTTCTTTCAATGCAAAGCTTCCGATTGGATTGATAAGGCCTAAATATTCTGCCAGTGGAATAAATTCAGACGGGGAAATCATCCCCATTGCCTCGGAATTCCAACGGATAAGTGCCTCGGCTCCACTACATGGGTCTCCCGGTTTGGAAATATCCACAATCGGTTGATAATACACCTCAAATTCCTGGCAGGAATTTGTAGTGGCATAACGCATATTCTTCTCTAAATCAAGCCGCTTAAAGGATGTCGCTTCTACATTTTCATCATAGAATTCTATACGGTTTTTTCCGCCCTTTTTAGCTTCGTATAAAGCAATATCTGCTTTTTTGATTAATTCCTGTACATTATCTCCGTCATCCGGGAAACATACCACCCCCATACTCATGGTACAGTAGTAATCTCCACCTTTTAAGAACCACGGCTTGGAGAAAATATTCCTAATCTCTGTTAAAATCTCATCCAGATGCTGATATTCTTCCTGATTAACAATGATGATAAACTCATCACCACCCATGCGGTAGCAGGTAGATTCCAGTCCGTTCACTCCCCGCAGGCTTCTTGAAATCGTCTGCAGCAGAATATCCCCATACTGATGTCCCAGACCATCATTAATATGCTTAAAGTCATCCAGGTCAATATAGCAGAGTGCTCCCTTGCCACCTTGTTCCCTGGCTCTCTGGATATAGATTTCCACATCATGCTCACAACGCATTCTGTTATAAAGTCCTGTCAGGAAATCATTATTCGCCTGACGTTCAATCTTCTGCTGATAAAGCTTTTTATCCGTCACATCATAAACCGTCAGCAGCATAACCATTCTGCCATCCACCCAGTTAATCTGGGTATGATAAATATCAAAATACCGGTTATCCTCTTTGGAATAATATTCTACAAAATTACCGTTTCCATAACGTTTATTACCAGAACGGAAAATCTCATCCTGCTGCTTTTCAAACCGGTCATCTGCAAATAACCTGTGAAACTGCTGGTTCGTATAAAGAATCTTCTCCGAAAGCATATCCCTTACACAGATTCCACAGCCTACATTTTCAAGGATTGCCTCTAAGGATGCATAAGAACTTGCCAGCGAATTCTTTGTAATCCGCTTAATCAAAATACTCTGCACAATCTGTTTTACTTCATTTAAAAATTTAATATCGGAAACATCCCAGATACGGCGTTTCCGCAGTTCAAAGAAGCATAAATACATGGCAGCTTCCCCGTTAATCTCTATTGGCAGGCTGATTGCCGCCTGAATATTCCATTTTTCAAAAAACTGTGCAAATGCGGGCGGCAGTAAGGAATCTGCTGAAATCATATAAGGCTTGCCATTGGTAAAAGGAAATTCTGAAGTGGAAATGCCCTGGCATTTTGCAATCAATGCATCCTCTTTCTCCAGACAGCATTCACTTATCATATCCGCAGTCTCGCCATCCCGGTTAATACGGAGCAATGCTGCATTACTGATTTTCAGATAATTGCATACATCTGTCAGAATTTCGTCTGCAATTTTGGAAAAGCCATTTTCACTCTCCAGCATTTTCACGATAGAAGTCATGACCTCTGTACGCTGTAATTCTGTCTTAATCTGCTCCTGGATTTCCCTGTTTTTGGCAAATGCTTCCTGTGCCAGAAGCTCATCCAACTTTGTAGCAAAATACTGTTTGGATATATAGGTTAAAAAATCAAGTGAATTGTAATACTGCTTTGTCGTAGTCTTCTGGATATTCTCCGGAATCTCCTGTTCTGGTGCGGCTATATCAGAAAGCACACCAATGACAATCCAGATTGCTGCAATCTTACCGCCTACACGGATTGCAACACCGTTCATTTTCAAATAATCCTCTTCCAATGGTTCTTCCACTACATCTTCCATCTCAGAGGTAATCAGTCTGTTCAGCAGCACAATATGGCGTGCCATACCGACTTTTTCATGAATATAATTCAGTTCTTCCTTGGAACCATATGCCTTGGTCACAACCCCCTGCATCTGGCTTAAGCATACACAATATAAATTATTACAGGCACAGAAACGGTCCTGTAATCCCTGAAGCACTCTTCCGTCGAGTAATTCCGCTCCAAACATTAACTCATTACTCCCCTGCATGTCCAACTTCTGCATCATTTTTGTTACCCCTTTTTACCGACTATAAATAAATAAAAACCTTCTTTTTCCCGTATACAGAACTCGTCTAATAGACGATATTCCATATGTCTCCGCAGCTGTTTCTTTACAAAGCCGCCCTCATTGGAATATAAAATCATATGACCACCATTTTTCAGGAATTTTCCTGCACAATCAAAGAACTGACTGTAAAAGGCATCCTGTTCTTCTCTTGTTTTCTTCCCTCTCAATGGCATATTGGAAATGATTTCATCAAAAAGGTATTTATGTGTAAAATCAAAAAAATCACGATTAATATAATTAATCTGCCTTCCTGCCGCTTTGGCATTCTCTCTTGCCTTTATCACAGCCTCCCCAAAAATATCCAGTCCGTACATATCTCCCGCCGGCACCAGAAGGTCACGTTCTATTAACATGGTACCAACTCCGCAGCACGGATCCAATACCTGTGCACCCTTTTTCAGATAAGGTTCTGCCAGCTTCATAAATAATGCTGCATTTGCCGGATGAATGGATGCTGCAACTGCTTCCTTCCGGTAAGAAAATCTCCGCATTGGAATCGTAAATAATTTACAGGATGGATATAATGTGCCATCCGTATTCTTCGTAAGCCGCAATTCTATTTCATAGCCATCTACCGTATTTAACAGCTGATGTCCGGTTAAATCTTCTAATGTTGCTGCCGCTTTCCGGATAAAGCTGCCTTTTTCTTCCGGTGCAATGCCCCTTACTTCCATGCGGAAGCGAAATGGTGGATTGCCCTCATGCAGCCTGTTTAATAACTCCATCAGATTTGATTTTGCATATGCCTCTGCTACCGCTTCCGGTTCTGCAGCAATCCGGTGTCCCCCGGACAATAGCAACAGCATCTCCCGGAAAGTACGAATCTTTATCACATCCCTGAGATGTGTTGTCTTTACTTTTACACCTGCCGGAACCAGCACCGGACGATCTTTTTTTATCTGTTCTGCCGTAATCTCACGATATGCAGGATTGGTTGTCAGAAGCACTTCTACCTCTTCTTCATATCCAGTAAAACGATGCTTCTTATTCTGGTTCAGCCCACCTAACAATTTATCCAGAGCATGCAGTTCTTCCGTTCTGTGCTTCTTTTCGCTTTCTGCCGGAACTTCTGCTAACAATTCCTTGTAACGCTTCCCGAATGCGTCCTGATAAATCTCTATATCAAGTCCATTCATTGCAGTAAGATAAGAACTTTTCACAAAGCGGGTATTCTCCCTCTGGTATGCCTCAAACAGTGCTTTTGCCGCCCCTGATTCATTTGTCTCACCCAGAATAAGTGCTGCATTTTTCCGGATTTTAGCATCTTCGGAGCTCAAAAAAGCATACAAAACCGGATGCGTTGCATGGTATTCTTTCCATTCCTTCAATGCATCCTGATTTTTTATGCTTTTCTTTAATTCTATCAGATTTTCACGTATATTCGTCTCTTCGGCCAGTGCCTTACAAATCTCTTCTAACATGTTTTTCCTTCTTACAACCAGTGGACTTTTCGTCTCTCCACTATCAATGATTTAATATTACTTGAAATCAGAAGATTTGGCAAGACTTACTCCTTGTCATTTTTTAGATTTTCCGGGGCAACTCCATTCTTTTCTATATAATCTGCCACATCCACCTTAAACTGCTTCCAGGCATCCTCGTGTTCCACATAATATTTCGGACAGTTTTTTCCGGTTACGTCATAATGACGGATGACATCATCCATGGTCAGATCATATCTGCCACAAAGCCATGCCACCAGATGCACTAATGTCTGGTAGGTGGCATCGTTGAATCTTCCGGTATCGTCCGGGATACAGCATTCGATGGAAATAGTATCACTGTTCCTGTCATTGGATGCGTAGGAAATCTCTTTGCATGGGATGCATTGAATCAGTTCACCATCCAGTCCGATGACAAAATGACTGCTGGCATGTGTTTCATGGCTGTCCTTTAAGCCTTCAAAATAATCACGGTTCTGCTGCGCTGTGGTTCCCGGATTTGCAGTATAATGCACCACAATGCCATTTACCTGATCAATTGCAAGTCCCGGTCTGGAATAATCATTTATCGTAAGAAGCTGCACATCATAATCCGGCGGATTTTCTACCACTTTGGTAATGGCTGCCGGCACATCTGCTGCTGCCAAATGTTTTCCCCTTATCCATCGGAGCAATTTCCCACCTAATACAAATATGAAAATTACTACAAGAGCAATTCCTAAAAGCAGCAGCATTCTCTGAATCCGCACCTGCTGCTGTCTTCTTCTGCGCCGGTATTCTGCTGCTGTATGTGGTTTCTCATATGTATATTTTTTTCTTCCTGTTTTTCTCTTTCCTCTTCCGGTCTGTCTCATTTATTTTTATCTGCTCCTATATGCGTTATCTGTTATTTCATTCCTTATCATCATACACCAAATGTTCCTTACATTTTATTAACAAAAACTTAATTTTCTTTTATGGTAATTTTACACAATTTTTCCACATCTTTTTTGTTGACATTTACCAAATGTAAGTATATAATACTAAACGAACAAAGAGGTTTGTTCAGATAATAAATTGCATAAGGAGGGATTTGTATGTTCTTAGAGCAGGATGCAGTGCTGGGTCTTTCCAGGTTCGTAGCAAAATACGAAGCATATGTAAGAGAGATGAAAGCACAGAAGAAAGAACCTGTTACCATGTTAGCTTATCTGGTAGAAATGGTTCAGTAGACCAGTTGACCAAACGGCGCTTCATAGCCGCCGCTTTCCGTCACTGGTCTTTTTTTTGTTCTTTTTTTCTCACTCTTTTGGAAATAACAAAACACAAATGGAATGCTGATGATTGCAGTCAGCCCATCTGACAATGCCTGCGCAATCTCCACTCCCGCCAGTCCGATCCATTCCGGTAGAAGGAAAATCAACGGAAGAAATACAATTCCCTGACGGCACGCTGATAGAAATGCCGCCTTCCCCTGCTGCCCGATTCCCTGAAACAGCATATTACTTAAAATTCCTATGGGAATCAGCGGAAGAATCAGGCACTGGCTTCGAAAAGTAAAAATGCCGATTTGTGCTGCCATATCCTCTTTTAAAAAGAAGCTCATGGTCATCGGTGCGAAAAGGAATCCTGCCAGACCGATTCCTGCCGCCGCTATGGTGCTGCTCCATAAAGTAAAAATAAATGCCTGCTTTAACTTTTTTTTATTTTCAGCCCCAAACTGATACCCTGCCACCGGCTGAAAGCCCTGACCATATCCGATAAAAAGGCTGAAAAATACCATAAATAGCCGTCCGTCTACAGACATTGCTGCTACTGCCGCATCTCCATATCCTACCGCCTGCCGGTTTAACAATACGGCTGCCACGCTGGCAAATCCCTGCCTGCAAAGCGACGGCAGACCATTTTTTATAATGTTTCCATAGTCCTTTATTTTGAAAAAATTTTTACTTTGTTTCTTTCCATTCAGTTTCATTCTGCCATGCCAGAAACAGCCTCCCAGTACCATCGCTGCCACTGCCTGTCCGATAAATGCCGCTAATGCGGCTCCTTTTACTCCAAGATTTAAGACAAACAGAAACACCGGTGTCAGTATAATATCAAGAATTCCACCGGTTACCATTCCTGCCATGGATGCTTTCGCCCTGCCTTGCGCCCGAAGAAGCGTACCAAGTACCAGTGTCTCTATGGTAAAGGGTGCCGACAGCAATACAAAGAGGGCATATTCCCTTGCATATGGAAGCAGCTCTGTTGTTGCACCGGAAAGCTTCAGCAAAGGTGTCAAAAAAATCAGACCTGCCCCCAGACTTATAAGTCCAAGCAGCAGCCCTGACATAATTGCCGAAATTGCAATCTGCTCTGCCTGCTCTTTTTCTTTCTTTCCAAGGAGCCTTGAAACAAGGCTTCCCGCTCCCATGCCAACAGTATAGCCCACTGCCTGTATCCATGCCACCAGTGCAAATGTAATTCCGACCGCTCCGGTTGCCCTGCTGCCAAGTCTTGTTACAAAGAAGGTATCCACGATACTGTAAGCAGAAATTACCAGCATACTAAGTACCGTAGGTGCCGCCAGTGACAAAATCACACGATGCACTGGTTCTGTTTCCATCCTCTGTTCCAGGCTCTTATTCTCCATGAGTGCCCTCACTGTCTGATGGAACATATTTATATCCGACTCCGTGCACCGTTATGATATAACGCGGCCGTCTGGGATTCTTTTCAATTTTCTTCCGGATACTCTTAATATAGGAATCTATGGTTCTGTCATAGCCATCAAAAACATCCTCTAACGCATAAGTAATCAACTGGTTTCTGCTATATACCCGGTGGGGAGATTTCACCATGGTATATAAAATTTTATATTCATTAGGTGTCAGATGAATCTTTTTCCTGCCTCTTCTGATACAATGATTGTCTACTTCTAAGATACAGGCCGTTCCAATTTCAATCTGACTTCCTGCCCGCCTGTCTTCTTCGTATACAATGCGGTAGCCCTCTTCTAAAAGCTGCTGGCAGAGTTCCTGGGGCATCCTTCCTTCTGACTCCTGAATGATAATGGTTCCCTTTGTTCCCATATATCTTCTATCCTTCCTGCTACAATCTTTTCTACTAATTTATAATCTTTTCTATTGTAGTCAGTATCTCCACGGATAAAAATTTTTATTCTCTTTATACGATTCTTCGGATAGAAAGAATCGTCCGGTAGCCTGCATTTGATACTTTAATTCCGGTCTTTGCTGAACTTGCATGCACAATCTGTCCGTTTCCGATATAGATTCCGATATGACCGGAATACCAGATTAAATCTCCCGGCTGTGCCTCTGCCAAAGATGCCACTGCGCTTCCGCAGGCTCCCTGCTCACCGGAGGTTCTTGGCAGATTAATTCCAAAATTCCTATATACACTCTGCACAAAGCCGGAACAATCCGCCCCATTTGTAAGACTGGTTCCACCATATACATATGGATTTCCTACAAACTGCAATCCATAATCTGCAATCTGCCTGCCTAAACCGGCATCAGATGCAGACGCCGCTGTTCCGCTGTTTCCGGATGCAGCATTTCCAGATGTTGAAGCTTTAGATGTTGTATTCCCTGCTGTTGTATAATTGGTGCTCTGCTTCGCTGCTGCCTTCTTTTGTGCTGCTGCCTGCTGCTCTGCCGCTTTTCTTCTGGCTTCTGCTTCCTGTGCCGCTCTTCTTGCGGCTTCTTCCCTTGCTAACCGTTCTGCTTCTTCCTGAACAGATTCTGCATGGGGATATTCCGTATAGGTTTCTACATAATCTGCTGCTACATAGCCCTCCCCTTCCTCTGCATCAACCTTTAACCAGCCATCCAGTGTCTCTGTCACCGTTAGTATATCGCCTCCCGGCACCAAACCTAATACGGCGGCCTCTGTGGATGCTTCCGTACGCACTTTTAAAGTTGTTGTAGTTACCCGGGCAAGCTGTGTGCCAATTTCTTCCGCAAGTGCTCTTGCTTCTTCTCCCACACAGACATATTCTGCACTGACATATCCGCTGACTGAACCGGAAGTAATATAATACCAGCCCTCTTCTGCTGCCTCTATCACACCTACCGTATTACGGTAAAGTTTTCCAAGCACTTCTCCTTCTGTAGACGGTTCTTTTCGAATATTCACATAATTCGGTGCGATTGCAACCGCAAGTTCCGGCTGGTCTGCTGCCGGCATTTCCTCTTCTGCATTTCCAAGTGAAAGTTCTGCCACATCATTTATTTCTGCTTCGCCTGCTGCTTCACCTTCTGCCAGTTCACCAGCTCCTGTCTGTATCTGCTGCAGTGCATACTGCTCAGATAAAATGCGCTGCTCATTCAGTGCCCGGATTACGCCTGCACCGGATGCAGCTGGTGTCTCCATGGCATTGACATTGGTCCATAATGAAGTTGTGGTTGTCAGGATTGCGGCTGCAAGCCATAATTTTTTTACTGTTTTGTATTTCATATCTGTCTCCTTACCTATGTAATCATCAGGTATTGCAGAAGAGATATTCTATTTATTTTTACTAAGTAAGAAATAGCCGGGCAGCCCGGCAAGTACTAAGGCTGTATCATAACTGCAAGGGGCACTAAGAATTTCGGATTATATTCTTTTTTATCCGGCAAGCGGTGCAAATTCACATCCATGTTCATCTGCGCCTCGCCGGTACTTCCATGTACCGGCGTTGCCTGTTCCCATACGAAATTCCAAGTGCCCCTAACAGCCATGAAAATGCCTTCGCACTTTGCCGGACTGTCTGGCTATTGTTCATTTTCTAAAATAAATTCAAATACTTTTCTCTTCTCGCAATTTCCTATGTAATCATTCGCAAGTTGTTACGAACTTGTTACATCTTATTACATAGATATGGAGATAGTGTGGAGATGGAAGGATTACCTTCGTCAAATACAATTTAGTCAAGTACGATTGACTAAATCATACTTGACTAATTTTCATCACATGGAAATACAATTCCGGCATCCGCTCTTGCCCGGGTCAGTATCCGGCTGACCGCAAGGCTGTGGTCGAGCATTTCGTAGCAGGTTTCAGTGTCCTTTGATGCTATCTCATTTACAAAGGAAACAAACTCTGCATACATCCGGTGTGCATCTCCATTTCCATCATAAGATACCTCTCTTCCATCCCGGTAATGGATGGTCACTGCGCCGCAGACATTACACGGGCTGTTCTGGGCAATGTAGCCTTCGCTTCCTTCAATGCGATATTCCTGCTGTCCCTGACAGTCCTTTGCGCCTATTGCAACTGCCTGAAAGCCGGGATAAGATAAAATTGCAACACCGCTGGTGTCAATTCCTTTTTCCATGTTTGCGGTATAATGCACAGACTGCGGTTCTCCAAACAAGCCTTCTAAATACTGGATATTATATAAGTTTAAATCCATCAAAGCTCCACCTGCCTGCTTTGCATCAAAAACAGGAATGTTTTCTCCATTCTGGAAACGGTCATATTTTCTGGAATACTGGCTGAAATTGCAGACTGCCATTTTGATTTTGCCAATCATCGGTAACTGATCTTTGATAAACTGATAGTTCGACTGATACCGTGTGGTAATAGCTTCAAATAAAAATACTCCCTGCTTCTTTGCCAGGGCACAAAGCTCCTCTGCCTGTCTTTCATTGGCTGTCATGGGTTTTTCTACAATAACATGTTTTCCACGAAGAACTGCTTCTTTTGCCATTTCAAAATGTAAAAGATTTGGCACAGCAATATAGACAGTATCAATTTTCGAATCCAGAAGCTTTTCATAATCACTTACAGCAAGCTGCATCTGATACTGTTCTTTTAATTTTTCTGCTTTTGCTTCACTGCGCTTTGTTCCACAAATTCCATAGCAGGAAAGCCCTTTTACCTGCTGCAATACCGGAAGTACTTCTTCTACGATAGTTCCTGTTCCTACGATTCCAAGCTTCATTTCTTTTCTTCCTTTCCACGGATATACGGGTCTCTGTAATAGGATATGACAAGCTGTATACACATCAGGCACCAGATAACCGGCTCACAGATAATTACACCAAAATATTTCAAGATTGGGATAAATAATAGAACAAATGCAATTTTTCCTACCAGCTCTATCATGCTTGAAACCAGTGGCACTACCTTTTTACCAAGTCCCTGTAACACATTTCGAAGTACCAGCAGAATTCCAAGAACCGAATAAAACGGTGTATTCCAGCGGATATATCTGACACCATTTTCAAGGACTACACTTTCGGATGAGCCGGAGAGCAATGCAATCAGGGAAGGTGCGGCAAATGCAACAATAACGGTAATAAATACTGCCCAGCCAACAGACAGTATCATGGCATACCGTACTACCTTAAGGATACGGTCATGCTGGTCTGCTCCCCGGTTCTGGGATACAAAGGTTGCTGTTGCCAGTGCCAGTGGCATTAATGGCAACGAACAAAAACTGTTTAATTTTCGTGCTGCTGTATGTCCCGCAATAATCAGATAACCCAGCTGATTGATAGCATATTGCAGGATTACTGTTCCTGTAGATACAATAGCTAACATAAAGCCCATGGAAAGCCCCTGGCCTGTCAGTTCCCGGTAAAGTGGTCCATCTACTTTAAAATGCTCCCGTGCCGGTATTAAAATCTTACATTTTTTCATAATATAAATGGCACATAATACTGCAGAAATTCCCTGTGCTACCACCGTTGCCACTGCTGCACCGCGGATTCCCATCTGAAACTGTGTAATAAAAAGAACATCCAGTACAATATTGATAACGGACGAAATAATCAGAAATGCCAGCGGCATAAAACTGTTTCCAATTGAACGAAGCAATCCGGACAACAGATTATATGCAAACATTACTCCAACACAGATTGTTACAATATAAATATAAGAATAGGATTCCTCAATGATTTCTGATGGTGTATGTAACAAGACCAGAAGCGGACGAAGTCCAATCTGTGCAATCAGCATTACACCAACCGTCACCGCTGCTCCAATTACCAAAGAGCCTGCAACTGCACGCTTTAACAAGTCTTTATCTCCTACACCAAAGCTTCTTGCCACTACCATGCTAAGTCCATTTCCAAACCCCAGTGCAAATCCTACCAGCAGTTCATAAACCGCTGCACATGCACCGATTGCTGCCAGCGATTCATCACCCAGAAAATGGCCTACTATCATGGTATCTGCCGCATTATAGAGCTGCTGAAATAAATTGGAAATAATAAGTGGAATTGCAAATAAAATCAAAGATTTTAAAATATTACCCTTTAATAAATCTGTTTTTGTATGCATCCTTTTAACCTCATCCTTTTCATATCCTTATTTCAACTCCTGCAATACATCATCATATACCTTCTGAAAAGGAAGTCCTCTCTCTCTGCATACCTCCCGGATGGATTCATACTCCGGAGTAATACGCACTTCTCCTTCACCCTCACATATTTTAACCGCCACCTCACCATAGGAGGTCTGCCGCTTTTCTGTCCTTCTTGGCAGAATCGTCCGCACCATTTCTACATAGCGGATTCCAATGGTTGTTGTCTCACGAAATATAATTGCTTCTAATTTTTCCCGGTCTTCTTTCTTGCAGATTACTGTCAACTGATATGCCGGGCGGTTTTTCTTCATATAGACCGGTATATAATGGACATCTCTTGCGCCATTTTCCAATAAAAGCTCCATAGCATAGCCCAGTACTTCTCCGGTACAGTCATCGATATTACATTCCAGTTTTAAAATAGAATCACTTTCATAGACCGGTTCTTCTGTTTCCAGCAACAATGCCCGGAGCAGTCCCGGCCGCTTATAGTCCCGCTTTCCGGCGCCCAGTCCGTTTCCCACAATCCGGTAACATTCCGGCAGCTCTCTTGACGTACAGATAGCCGCTGCAATTGCCGCCCCTGTCGGAGTCACATATTCTCCCGGTTCACCGATTTTTCCAAGCAGGATTCCATATTCCATCACTATGTTAGTCACTGCCGGAACCGGAACCGGCAGGATTCCATGCTGACAGCGCACCGTTCCTTCCCCTTCCCACAGGGCAGGAATAATGACCTCATCTACTCCAAGATTATCAACACAAACTGCCGCTGCAATAATATCTACGATTGAATCCAAGGCTCCCACTTCATGAAAATGTACTTCTTCCACCGGAACACCATGGGCTTTTGCTTCCGCTTCTGCTAAAATCCTAAATATTTTCTTAGCAAGTGTCCTGGCACTATCAAGCATATTCGTGCCATCGATGATGGAATAAATTTCCGTCAGACCGCGGTGTTCGTGATGATGATGTTCCCCATGGGTGTGTGATTCTTCCGAATGGGAATGCTCTCCATAGGTATGTGATTCTTCCGAATGGAAATGCCCTCCATGTGCGTGCGATTCTTCCTTCCCATATAAATACTTCATATCATGATCATGATTCTCATGGGCGGCATCTAAGATAACCTTAAAATCACATGCCGACAGGGCCGCCTTTTGTACTCTGCTGATTGCAATCCCAAAGCCGGATACCGGAATGCTCCTTAAAACAGTTTCTAAGACTTCTCTGTCTGCTCCTGCATCCAGTAAAGCTGCCACTACCATATCACCACTGATTCCAGTATGGCAGTCCAGATATAAACTACGCTTCTTCATCATGTACCCCCAGTCTGTTTATCTGTGTTGCAAGATAGCCTGCACCATAACCATTATCAATATTTACCACTGCAACACCATTGGCACAGGAATTAATCATGGTAAGCAATGCAGAAATGCCTCCCATATTCGCTCCATAGCCTACGGAGGTTGGTACACCGATTACCGGCCTGCTTACCAGTCCGCCTAAAACACTTGCCAGTGCTCCTTCCATGCCAGCCACTGCAACAACACAGTTGGCTTTCTGGATTACCTCAAGCCGTGAAAGGAGACGGTGAATTCCACTGACCCCCACATCATAAATACGTTCCACATTGGCTCCGAAAAACTCTGCCGTCTGTGCAGCCTCTTCTGCCACTGCAATATCTGCCGTTCCAGCCGTACATACCGCTATCAGTCCACTGCGTTTTTTATCCTTTTTTTCAATTTTTAATATATGAGAAACAGGGTCATAGGTAACCTGCGGTAATTCCTTGTGCAACAGCTCATACTGTGCCAAAGACGCCCTGGTTCCCATGACCTCGCCCTCATCCTTGTATATTCTCTGAAAGATTTCAAGAAGAAACTCATCCCGTTTTCCCTGACAGAATACCACTTCTGCAAAACCGGAACGCATTTTCCGATGGCTGTCTATCTTTGCATAGCCCATCTCTTCAAACGGTTCCCTTTTAAAAAACTGCTCCGCTTCTTCTACGGTCATCTTTCCGCTTTTCACCTGTTCTAATACTTCATGCGCTTCCATTCTGACATCCTTCCAATCTTTTCCCCCTGCCGGACTTTCGTCTCGACTCCTTTATTGGAATTATACACAATATCTGCGTCCAGTTCTACCCTGTCTTTTTCCAGGCACAAAATTACCGTAGAACCGCCAAATTCAAATTTCCCTTTTTCTTCTCCACGGTGCACCGGGCAGTTTTCTTTCTCATTACAGATTCTGCCTACCATAAGTGCGCCCACTTCCATCATTAAAATATTGCCAAAATGCTGACTTTTCAGCACAGAAAATTCTCTGGTATTTTCCTTATAAATCGGATATATTTCTCCCGCCAGCGGATTTACCGTATGAAAAACACCCGGAATCCTATAGATGTACCCCATTCTGCCATCATCCACAAAGCTGTAATGATGATAATCATCTACCGTCAGACGGAAAATGCAAAGGGTTCCGCCCTCATAATGACGAGCGATTTTCCTGCTGCGGAAAAGGCTCTCCATGGTATATTCCGTATCCTTGACGCGGACTTTTCCCTCTGCTGTAATGGGATATATGCTGAGCCTGCTGTCGCAGGGTGCACAGAAATTCTCCTTAACACGGTCAAATTTCCGGTGTCCCGGCTTGACTTTCCTGGTGAAAAAATCATTATAGGAACGGTATTCCCGTTCCTCATAATCTGTCATATCTATATGATTCTTTTTTATAAATGGTGCAATTGCAGCCTTTGATACCGGCTGGTTCAAAAGGAATCCACCTGCTTTGGAAACAAAAGGTTTCACCAGAATTCCAAGTAAAATTCTTCCGGCAGCAGTCTCATACAATGCCTTTAACACTCTGCCCTGTGCTGCATTCTCACCAATTTCATTTCCTTTCCGGTCTACACAACGCATCTTCGTTTCCTCCTCATTTTTCCTCATCACAGGAAATGTTACACAATTTCTACCGCATCAGACGGTCTAAAATGGAATTCTCCAGTCCCGGAAAGCACAGTGAAATATGATATTTTGAGAATAAGAAGATTGCAATTACTGCACATGCCACAAGGATAACCAAAACTGCAAGAAATGCATTAGATGGCTTTCTCAATTTAAAATCTACAATGAATAATGTGCCAACTACTGCCAAAACAAAGAGTAGTAACACACTGAATTCACGCTCCGCAATTACAAAGTTCAGCATAAATGCCAGTGGCAGTACGATTGCCATCGTTGTAATCGGCAGTCCGTGATAATATTTATTGGCACCCTCTTCTACTCTCTGGCGGTTGGTTTCCAACACATTGAAGAATCCGAGTCGAATCACGGAGCAGACACAATAATATGCCAGAACAATAGTTCCAAGAATACCTCTTACACCAAGCACATAACAGATTACTGCCGGGAACGCACCAAAGCAGACTACATCGCAAAGGGAATCAATCTGAACGCCAAATAATTTTTCATCATCAGTACGGTTCTTTTTGGTTCTTGCAATCTTTCCATCAAACATATCAAATAATCCGGATAACGCCAGACAGATAATCGCTGTTCTGTAATGTCCTCCGATTGCCTGAGTAATTCCAAAAACAGAACACATCAGACTAATATATGTAAGTACTACTGTATAATCATAAAAACCTATCATTTTCCTTCTACCTTTCTTCTCTCTTCTGTTTACGCGGTCTTCCTATCGTAAAATGTGCTACGGCTGTCATAACTGCGCTTAAAATCAATTCTGTGTAATAACTGAGTCCCCTGCTTACCACCATCGCCGGCAATGTCAGTGTGCCGCAGATTGGTGCAAAAATAGATAAAAACAGTGATTCACTGATTCCCATTCCTCCCGGTAACGGAAGCATATCCACCGCAACGGAAATCATTCCCTGTAATACAACAATGGTTACCATCCCTGTTCCATCGATTCCGAAGGAACGGCAGGTCAGATATGTTACAAAAAAGAGTAACAGTCTTTGTACTACGGTAATCAAAAATACATTGGTTACGACCAATTTATGAGTACGGAAATATCCTGCCACATCCTGATACTGCTTCATGGCATTCGCCATTTTTTCCCGGTAATACTCAGTACGTTTCATCAGATGAATTTTACCAATCCCTCTTATGATGGCATCCATCATATTAGCTGCCAGTGTCGGATGGAAAACCAGAAACATCATAAATGCCACACAAAAGACATTTAATAAAAGTCCCAGATAACACCATCCCAGCACAGGTTCAAGATAATGCATAATCTGTGCCGGACGAATGATTACAACCAATGTGCCGAGTACCACAAGTACCAGCTTATAGGTAATGGTTACAATCATTAAAACCAGTGTCGATACCGGTATGGACAGCTTATCCTTTTTCATATAATAAATCTGTGCCGGCTGTCCTCCGGTTGCCGATGGTGTAATACAGCTGAAAAAGAATCCAACAAAGGAATACAGGAAACAATGCATAAGTTTTATCTTCTGCCGGATGCTTCGCATCATATAATATATGATAACAGATTCACTGCAGATAAAGAATACCACGCAGACCACCGCAACAAGCCAGTACCGGTAATCCGTATTCCGGATATAGCCGAACAATTCACCTAAATCCTGTCCATGAAAGATTGCATATATGGTAATTGCAAATACGGTAATAAGAAAAACTGCATTCAGTATTCCTTTTTTCTTACTCATCATAATGCTTCACCCCGAATATCTTTCTTCCGATTTTATCAAAAACTTTCATTACCGGACGGTACATCCCGGTATGCTTTGATACAAACCAGCAGAATTCTGCCAGAAAAATGCCTGCTACCAGGTCAATCATATAATGCTGTTTGGTAAACTGGGTGGATGCACAAATTAATGCTGCCATCACAAAAGAACATCCTTTGTACCAGCCCGGTATCTTACGGCTCTTTCTTACTCCGATGAAGCAGAACCAGCTTACCAGACAATGGATGGATGGAAAGAGATTCGTCGGTGCATCCGATGCATAGATAAAACGCACCAGCCAGCTGCAGAAATCATGCCCTGTCACTTCCGGTCTGATATTCGTGGTTGGAAGCAATATAAAGAAGATACAGCAGATTACTCTTGACAACATATCCGCTGTTGCAAAACGGAAAAATGTTTCCTTATCTTCTCTCGATACCAGAATATAATTGATTATACTGAATGCAAAAAATAAAACATACAGAATAATCCACTCTTTTACAAAAGGAATGCTCCTGTCCAGATTGCTGGTCAGGTCATAATGCTTTGCATTTGCCATCAGCCTCTGGGTGCCCCAATAAATAATGGTATTAAAAATGGCACACCATGCCAATGGCAGTGGTCCGTATGATGGTATCCATTTTGCTATGTATTTTTGATAAAATTTTCCCAACTTTGTCTCTTCACACATAATTTTCTAACTTTCTATTTTTTCCGACTTAATAATCATATTCGATTTTCCTTTAAATCACAAGCAGATATTCCCGGTGTTTATTAATATTTCCTTAATTTTGTTTTATTTTAAGCAGCTTTTTTCAGATTCTCTCTTTTCAGGTAATATCCATCATACGAAGCCCTTTCGGATAATGATTCTTCATGATTCCACCTGCCAGCTTGCCCCAGCCGATGCTGTAGCCATCTACGCAGATTAAATACCAGCCCTTTTCTCCTCCCCATGAAAAAGTCTGTCCCATCAGATACTGTCTGATTTCCTGACTGCCAGAAGAAAGCATGGCAACATGAAATGCCTCTTGTGGCTGCATGGCAAGTGCCAGTGCATGGGATGGTTCAAAACGGTTCTTTTTTAAGGTGCCAAGATGCAGTCCCGGCCGCAATACCTTCAGCCCCTTTAAAGCAGGAAATCCTTCCGGCATCAGATAGAGCTGCTCTCCAAATTTAAGCACTGCTCCCTGAGGTTTTTCTTTTAAATTCTCTTTTACAAAAGAAAGATATTCCGGGCAGTCTTTTTCCTTTATGCCCTTTTCCGTCAGTCCAAAGCCGCCATAACCTTCGCCTGCTTTCGTTATTACTGCTGCAAAATGTCCTTCGCCTTCGATTTTATGCGGAAACAGCCGGATGCAGCCTTCTTTGTCATGAATGAAGCCTTCACTGTCAATTCCTTCTGCAATCTGGCAGTCCGGATGACGTTCTAAGAAACGGTGTACGCTCCCTTCATCCTCTTCCGGTGCAAAGGTGCAGGTGGAATATACCATCCTGCCGCCGGGTCTTAACATCTCATACGCACAGTCTAAGATGCCGTCCTGCCGGTCGGCACACAGCTTCACATTGTCAAGGCTCCACTCATTTCCGGCCTCTTCATTCTTCCGGAACATGCCTTCCCCGGAACATGGTGCATCCACCATGATTTTATCAAAGCAGACCGGAAAATGCTCTGCCAGCTGCTCCGGTGTCTCATTTAATACCAATGCATTTTTAATTCCCATCCGCTCAATATTTTCAGATAAAATCTTCGCTCTCGCCGGATGAATCTCATTACAGATTAAGATTCCTTCCCCCTTCATAGCTGCCGCAATCTGGGTACTCTTTCCACCGGGAGCTGCACAGAGGTCTAAGATGATATCCCCCGGCTGTGCCTTAAGACATTCTGCCGGTACCATTGCCGACGGCTCCTGAATATAATACACACCGGCATTGTGATAAGGATGTTTTCCCGGACGAATCTCTTTTCCATAATAAAAACCGGTCTCACACCATGGAACCGGTTTTAGCTTCCAATCTGTCTGTTGTAAAAATTCTGATACACTGGTTTTCCCTGTATTAACCCGGAACGACTGCTGCCGCTCCTGCCCTAAGCTTTCGAAAAATGCAGGATACTCTTCCCCTAACATTTCCTTCATTCTCTCTAAAAACTCTGCCGGGAAACTATTATTTTCCTGTTCTGAATGCATCCGTATTTCTCCCTTCATCCACTTGCAGTAATCCGTAGAGTAACGGTTTTAGCTGGAATTCTTTGCACATGGCATCCACTTCTTTTAAAAGCTTCTGCTTATGCTCCTTTGAAATCTTTGCCTTTCTCGCCCGGATCAGAAGATTCTTTGGCGTATGGGACAAATCCACAAATTCTAAGACCTGGCTCTTGTATCCGCAGCACTCTAAGAGGTTGGCACGGATTGCATCCGTTGTCAGTGCTGCAAAACGCTCTTTGATAATGCCATAACGGGTCATCAGATGCAGCTTTTCGCTCTCCATCTGCTCATTTAATTCATGCTGGCAGCATGGCACGGAGAAAATCATTTCCGCATCCCAGCTGATGGCATTGTATAAGGCAAAATCCGTTGCGGTATCGCAGGCATGCAAAGATACTACAATATCCACCGGAAACGGTGCTTTGTAGCCATTGATATCTCCCAGTTCAAAATGCAGGGTGTCATATCCGTATTTTTTGCTGCCTGATTACATTTTTCTATGACATCTTTCTTTAAATCCAGTCCTACAATCTCTACCGGAATCTTGCGCACTTCCGTAAAGTAGTAGTACATAATAAAAGTAAGATAGGACTTACCGCAGCCGAAATCAATGATATGAAGCTTCTCCTTTTTGCAGTCCTTCACATAATCATCGATGATTTCAACAAAACGGTTAATCTGCTTAAACTTATCATACATGGTGCGGACGATTTTGCCCTCTGCAGTAAAAATTCCCATATCCACCAACGGCGGAATGACCTTACCTTCTTCTAAGAGATAATTTTTCTTCCGGTTATGGGTTGCAGTCTCATTTACTGCATTCTGCAGCTTTTTCTTTTTATAAGACGGCACTCCTTTTTTGGATACCAGAAGAATATGCTCTGCTTCTGTATCAAATCCATTGAGCTGGCGAAAATGATTCTGCATCAGTTCTTCCAATGCTGTCTCTAATTCTTCTACAGATAGATTCTCATGAAATACCTGCTTGTCCGTATATTTTTCCATCTGGAAAAAGGCTTCCTTTTTCTGTACGATAATTTTACGATACTCTTCCTGCTTTGTGGCAGGCTTACTGATAATCAGCTTCCTGCAGCTTTCTGCGATTGCTTCTATATACTCTCTCATTTCCATTATGCTTCTCTTAACTTTGCAATAATCTCATCTGCGATTGTCTCTGCACTCCTGCCGTCTGTTGCCACCGCAAGGTCTGCAACACTTTCATAACGGCTGCGGCGTTTTTCCATCAGTTCACGGATGTACTCCACATTCATATGGCCGTTTAAAATCGGGCGGTCCTTGCTGTAGCGGACTCTCTCATAAATGGTTTCCGGTGTAGCAGATAACAGAACGATTCTGCCATTTTCTTTCATAAAAGATACATTTTCTTCCCGCAGCACTGCACCTCCACCGCAGGATACGATGACACCGTCTTTTTCTGAAATATCTTTTACAAGCTGTGTCTCCAAATCTCTGAAATATGTTTCACCATACTGTGCAAAAATGTCAGAGATAGCCATTTTCTGCTGCTCTGCAATCATTTCATCCATTTCGCAAAGAGGAACATTTAATTTCTCTTTTAATACTTTTGCTATGGTGCTCTTTCCGGCTCCCATAAATCCAATCAGAAAAATATTCTCTGCCATTTTCTAATTCCTTTCCATATGTATGATTCCAAATATCGATTGAAATTCTTCTCTATTATTTTTACTGTCTATTGCTATTCTGATGTATGATTTCCAATATCCGCCGCAGTTCTTCTGCATCTATCTGTCCCGGTGCGCTGCTCTTTCCGGCTGTGCCAAAGCTAACTGCCGAGCCAAAGATTTCTCCGCAAAGACGGCTGATTAAGCCCTCTCCTGCCATAGACATGGTAATAACAGGTGTCTTCCCTGTTTCCCTCCAGCTTTCCGTTACCGTAAGCAGTGTTAAAACATCCTTGCTGCTTTGTGGCATAACGGCAATCTTTGGAATATCTGCGCCAAGTGCTTCCATTTTCTGAAGTCTGGCAAGGAGTTCTTCTGCTGCCGGTGTTTTTTCAAAATCATGATTGGATGCAATGACTTTTACATGATTGCTATGTGCTGCCGCTACTACTGCCTTTACAACAGCATCCCCGGAAAATAATTCCACATCCACGCAGTCCACAAAGCCGGATGCAATTGCAGCTTCATTTAAGCTTTGATATGCTCCGTCGCTTAAGGCAGCTTCTCCGCCTTCCCTGCTGCTTCGGAAGGTAAATAAAACCGGCAGTTCTCCCAAACATTTGCGAAGCTTTTCTAACAGTGCGACTACTTTTTGACTGTCTGCAGCTTCTTCATACCAGTCCACACGAAATTCCACCAGATCCGGTTTTGCAGCCTTCGCCCGCTCTGCGCCCTCTAATATTTCTTTTTCCGTCTTTCCTACAACCGGAACACAAATCTTTGGCATTCCGCTTCCGATTTCCAATGTCCTGATTCTGACTACCGTCTGCTCCATTTCTTACTCCTTATCCTACTGGAAAAACTTCTCTTTTACTTCCCGTACCGGCATCTCTTCTCCGGTGTACAGGCGGAATGCAGCAACACCCTGCCACAGTAACATTCCTTTTCCATTGAGGCAGGTGCAGCCTGCTTCTTTTGCTTCCCGGAGTAATCTTGTCTCTTCCGGATTATAAACGGCATCCGCAACCACCAGTCCCGGACGGAATGCGGATGTATCTTTCACAACGCTTTCTTTTTCCATCGGTTTCATTCCAACGATTGTTGCATTGGCAAAAATGTCAGAGCTTTGAATCTCTTCTGTCATCTTTGCAGTATCTGCAATGTCATACACATTTACCACAATGCCCGGCACTTCTTTTCTAATCTTCTCTGCTGTTTCCAGTGTTCTTTCGAAGAAGTCATCTTTGATATTGAAAATGCTGATTTCTCTTGCCCCGTCCAGCGCACACTGTACCTGAATGGCAGTGGCTGCTCCGCCGCCTCCTGCTACTGTGATTTTCTTTCCTTTTATCTCAATTCCATGGTCTCTTAAATTGCCTACAAATCCTTCACCATCTGTCATATGTCCGATTAATTTGCCATCTTCATTTACTATGGTATTGACTGCTCCGATAATCCGGGCTGCCGGCGAAAGCTCATCCATATATTTTGCAGCTTCTGTCTTACATGGCATCGTTACATTGCAGCCACGCATGTGGAAAAGGCGCATGGCATCCAAGGCTGCCTTTACTTCTTCTACTTTTATATCGAATGCTACGTATGCATAGTCTAATCCTAATTTTTCAAAGCTATAGTTATACATTGCCGGGGAGCCTGAGTGTCCTACCGGGGAACCGATCAATGCCAATAATCCTGTATGTCCTGTTATTCTTCCTTTTCCTTCCATGTCTTCTCTCCTTCTGTTCGAAATGATTCTGTTCGGGTGATTACGATAATGCAAAACAACGGCCAAACAATTGTTACTGCTATTTAACGATGTTTTCTTTTGATGAACAGGAAATGTCTTATCGTTCTTAGATACGCATTTTGCTTTTAGTAGACTGTCTTTCCGCCTGCTTTGACGGGATATCTGCACTGTCCGCCGGAGGCGGATGCCACAGCAAACCTGCAAAGGGCACTAAGAATTTCGATAAAGTTACGAATTCGTCCGGCAACCGGCGCATATTCGCATCCATGCTTAAGATGCGCCTCACTGGCACATCCCTGTGCCAGTGCTGCCGGTTTGCCGACGAAATTCTAAGTGCCCCTAACAGTCTGCTTCATGCATCCGCATTCCGGCGTACAGCACAGATATCTTGTCAAACATTGGAAAGACCGGCTAAATCACAAAAGCAAAATGCAGTGTCTTAGAACGATGGCATTTCCTGTTACAAAAGAAACATCTGTCAAATGGCAGATACAATGGTTGTATCCTGTTTTCCTCTATCGTAATCACCCGAGTGAAACTCTTTTTCTATCATAGCTTTTTTTCCATGCCATGGCAATATTTATCAGAAAATATTCTGTCCATTCCGGTAATTATCCCACATGGCGCTGTTCGCCCGTTTTACTTCCTGTTCAAACTCCCGGGCAGATATCAGCTTGCAGTCCTGACCGCGGATAATCATCTGCTCTAAGCCATCGGAGGTTGCAACCGTTACATCATAATGATTGTGATGTTCGTGGGCAAAGCGTTCAATGTACTGGTCTGCCGTTTCTGCTTCCTTCGTAAAGACAATATGGATATTGTGATAATCCAACTGTTCTGTCTTATGTCCGGTCAGGCGGTATGCATCAAACACCACAATGACTTCGCCACCGAAGATGCCCTGATAGTTGCAGAGAATGTCCTGCAATTTGCCTCTGGCTCCATCCAGATTCACTTCTGCCAGTTCATGTAAATCCTTCCAGGCATAAATTACATTGTAGCCATCCACCAGTAGATAGCGTTCCAGTTTTTCCGGCTTGTGGTAAGTACGGACGGTTGGTGCATTGTTTTCTGCTTTGCGTTTTCGCACGACACCGTTTTTGCGTTTTCCTTCCTGCCGGTTGGCATAGAAGGTCTTTTCTAAAATAGCATCGATTTCATCGGTATCTACCCAGTCCTCTACTACGCCGGGACGGTGGACTTTTATCCGTTCTTCTTTCCCACCGCCATCTTCTTCTAAAACAGATGGCATATGCATGTGCTCTTTTACTTCATACCACGGCACCAGATAGCCCGCTCCATGGGCACAGAATACAGAATCTGATGTATTATATAAATCTGCCTCCGGCTGATAACCGATAGCTTCTACCACCTCATCCTGATTCTGGCACACCTCGTAGCCCTGCAATGTGCAGAAGAATTTGCCACGCCCTTTGGCATAGGTATTTAATTCCTTCTGATAATCCGAAAGTTTCGATACCGGGCCGCTTCCGGTGAGCAGTGCCATTCCATTTTCTATCTGCGGAGCGTCCATTCTGCTGTTACGCTGCTCCATATCATGCATTGCCCGACCCAGACATTCTTCCGGTATTTCCAGACGAAATGCATAATAAGGCTCAAGCAGTACAGAATCTGCTTCCATCAGTCCCTGCCTTATAGCACGGTAAGTTGCCTGCCTGAAATCGCCGCCTTCGGTATGCTTTGGATGTGCCCGGCCGGACACTACGGTAATCTTCATATCAGTAATGGCAGAACCGGTTAATACGCCCTTATGTTCCCGCTCTGCTAGATGGGTCAGTATCAGCCGCTGCCAGTTCTTATCCAGAATATCTTCACTGCAGTCTGTCTGAAAACACAGTCCGCTTCCGCGCTCACCCGGCTCTAACAGAAGATGTACTTCCGCATAATGGCGCAGTGGTTCAAAATGTCCAACTCCTTCTACGACATTGCGGATGGTTTCTTTATAAATAATCTTTTCTTCGCCAAAATCCACTACTACGCCGTAGCGTTCTTTTACCAGTTTCTGTAAGATTTCAAGCTGTACTTCGCCCATCAGCTTAATGAGAATCTCTCCTGTTTCTTCCCGGTATACAATATGCAATTCCGGATTTTCTTCCTCTAACTGCTTTAATTTTGGCAGCATGACCGCCACCGGAACTTCCTTCGGCAAAACCAGTTTTACACTGCGTACCGGCTCTAAGACCGGAAGTATGGACTCTTCTTCGATACCAAGTCCTTCTCCTGGATAAGTCTTTGTCAGTCCGGTAACAGCACAGACTGTACCTGCTGCCGCCTCGGATACTGCCTCATATTTTTCTCCGGAATAAATACGGATCTGATTGACCTTTTCCGCCCACTCTTCTTCTCCGGCTTTGCCATTAAGCATGTCCTTTACATGAAGAGTTCCTCCGGTCACTTTAAGATAAGTCAGCCGGTTTCCCTGTTCTTCTCTTGCAATCTTAAAGATTTTAGCACCAAATTTATCCGGATACTGCGGTGTCCTGCCATATTCGTAAAGTCCGTCTAACAGTTCTTCCACACCCTGCACCTTTAATGCAGAGCCAAAATAGCAGGGGAAAAGCTCCCTCTTTGCAATCATTTGTGCAAGGTCATTGGATGCAAGTCTTCCTTCCGATAAGAATTTCTCCATGGCTGCTTCTTCACACATAGCCGCCTCTTCATAGAAGCCTTCGTTCTGCTCCTGTGTAAAGTCAATGCAGTTGCTGTCCAAATGCTCCTTGATTTCCCATAAAAGAGCCTCTTTATCCGCTCCCGGCTGATCCATTTTATTGATAAATAAGAATACCGGAACCTGATAAAGCTTTAACAGACGCCACAGCGTTCTGGTATGTCCCTGCACACCATCGGCTCCGCTGATGACCAGCACTGCATAATCAAGCACTTTAAGGGTCCGCTCCATCTCCGCAGAAAAGTCCACATGCCCCGGTGTATCCAACAAAGTGATTGCCATATCTTTCCAGGAAAATTCTGCCTGCTTTGAGAAAATTGTAATTCCACGCTCCCGCTCCATGGCATTATTATCAAGATATGCATCCTTATTATCCACTCTTCCCAGATGGCGTATGCTTCCGCTTGTATACAACATACTTTCCGATAATGTTGTCTTTCCTGCATCTACATGTGCAAGAATTCCGATTACCAGCTTCTTCATATTTAAAGGTATCCTTTCTGACATTTTTTTACGCTGTACAACTAGTCCCGGTTCAGCTCGGCTAAAAGCTCTGCCCGCTTACTTCCAATCAGCAACTCCTGATTATACTGTAAATAGCGGTCGCAGTTGTGCTCGGCTAAGAATCTTGCGGATTCTGCCACGGTAGCAAGATCTGTTACAAATACCACCATTTCCTGACCGCCCTCAAATGCCTGCTCCATAAAATCAAACGCATGCTCTAAGGCTGCTGCGGTCTTTTCTTCGATTGTTTCTAATGTCTTTCTCTGGATATCAAAGGCTGCCTTTTTTTCCTCAAAGACTTCTTTCTTTGCCCCTTCGGAATTACGGTATTCTTTCAAGGCTGCAAAGTCGCGGTCTGTCTTAGCCTTTTCTTTTCCATAGCTTCGGAACAGATTCTGTAATCCGTCCAACAAAAGATTGACCACGCTGAGTCTTTCATCAAAAGCTGCATCATAAATCCGGGCAAATACTTCCGGCCGAATCTTTCCTTCCAATATTAACGGAATTCCATAGTCATCCTTATATTTCTGGTATAAATCAAAATATGCTGCCGCATCCTCTGCCACATCCTTATGATGTAAAAATTCTCCTACAACGGTTTCATCTACCGGAAGCCCCATTTCTTCATAGGTCTGCATCAGAATGCTTAAGTCCTCCCAGCCTCTTGCTGTGACAAACTGCAAGCCGTCTACATCTGCTTCCACCCGGTAGAAATTCTTTGGACGAAGCTCAAGATAGCTTAAAATTGCACCATGGATATGTCTTGATCTGGCATAAGCTTTCCAAACACCAAGGTCTGCCTCTACCTGCATACAGCGGACACGGTCTAAGGTTACCATATCAAATTCCCGCACCGATTTATTGTATTCCGGCGGATTGCCTGCTGCAACAATAATCCAGCCCTCCGGCACTGCCTGATTACCAAAGGTCTTGCACTGCAAAAACTGTAACATGGTCGGTGCCAGTGTCTCTGACACACAGTTAATCTCATCTATGAAAAGGATTCCTTCCGGACAGCCTTCCTCGATTTTCCGGTATACGCTGGCAATAATCTCACTCATGGTATATTCCGTTATGGAATACTCTTTGCCTGCAAATTCCATTTCTTTGATAAAAGGAAGTCCTACTGCACTCTGTCTGGTATGATGGGTAATCGTATATGCTACCAGTCCGATTTTGCACTCCTCTGCAATCTGCTCCATAATCTGGGTCTTGCCGATTCCCGGCGGTCCCATTAATAAGACCGGTCTCTGACGAATCAGAGGAATCTTATATCTGCCCTCATCATCCTTTTTCAAATATGCTGTTACGGTATGTTTGATTTCTTCCTTTGCCTGTTTGATATTCATCTGTTTTCTTCCAATCTATATTATTTCTCTCATGCATTCTGTTCCAGCTCTTCCGGCTCCAGCTGCAGCCGCATTGCCCATGGCGGTACTGCCGTCTCATCATAGGTTCCCAAGAATAAAAATGCGGTCTTATATTCCGGCTTCTTTACCGGATAAATGCCCTTGCCATCGGTAAAATACAAGAGTCCATCCAGATGCCGGATGCTTCCTTCTTTGATTAGTTGGTTTACATAAGTAAACGCCGGTCGAAAATCTGTATTTCCGCCGCCCACTACCTGAAAGCTTTTTAGCAGCCGCTCCATTTCTTCCTGACTGCTGATTACCTCATCCATTTCCACTTTATCATCGCACTGGATAATCCGGATTCTGCATCTTCGAAAGAAGCTGTTCTGCTGGGATAAAATGCCAAATGTCTCATTTAAAAAGCCTTTGATTAAACTGCCGCTGGTGGAATAACTGGTGTCTACCACCACTACAAATTCCCGGATTTTCTTTACTTCCCGGCTCTCCACCGGTTCTATCAGGGGCATATTCTTATAAAGCCGCAGCCCATAGGTATAATAATTCAAATCATACTCATCGGGATTGCATTTTAATTCTTCCTGTAGTATGGAAAATTTCTGTAAAAATTCCTTATAACTCCGGCGGCTTTTCGCTGCACTGATCTGTGCCATCAGAAGTTCTTCGCCCTTTTCCGGCTCATCTCCATGCCGCTTCTTTGCCATACTGGTCTGTCTTGCTATCTTATTCCATTTATTTCTGGCTGCAGATGCTGCACCATTACCGCTTTCCTCTTTCCAGAAACGGTGGTCATCCGTATAAAATTCATGATTTAAGGCAAGAAGCTCTTCCATGGATTTTCCCCGCAGCCAGCGGTATACCACTGCTGCAGAAATCCGTCCCTCACCCTTCAATGCTTCATAGGTCTGCTGCCGCAGAAAGCTTAATGCGCGCCTGGTACAGGGCTTGTCCATGCCGTCAATGGTCTGCTCCACTACAATATCGCAGGCAAGATTCCAAAGCTTCGTATCTCTGTTTCCTTTTAAAAATAAGTGTGAAAAAATACAGTGCAATATCGTGTGCAGGTACGCCCGGTTCATAAATGCCGGATTATTCCGGAATACGCGTATTACCTGTCCTGCTGAGAAAAAGAGGCTCTCTCCGTCCGTAGCCATTGTCTCTAAGCCTTCCATTGCCTGAGGCTTCAATGCAGAAAGTGCCACATCAAGATATCGCAAATCCAGATAAATTTCACTTCTTGCATGCTGCAAGATTTTTACAGACATATCATTTTCCCATTCGGTCTGGGTCTTAATATGCGCCATCTTCTGCTCCTTTCTGCCACTGCATATTTTCTTAATTTCTGCTGTTTTTACCACTCAATATCATAACAGGAAGAAGCTGCTGCTTCCTTATAATATTTCTGCTGCCAGCTGCTTAAGCTGACACTGCCTTCTGCCCAGCCGGCTTCTGCCGCCTGCCCGATTAATGCAGTGATTCCACTCCGCTCCATCACCTGAAGCCGGCATATCAACTCTAATAATGCTAAATCTTTTTTCTGAATCAAAACATCGCATACCTCACTGGCATGTTCTTTTAAATAAGAAAGATAACGTTCACGGGCTTCTTCCTTTAATTCCACCGGATATGCCAGTCTGCAAAGTGCCATTCTGGCTGCAGTCCACATCTTCTCCTCAATGCAGATCCTCTCAAATATCATATCGTATGCGGCTGCATCTACCATCCGCTCATGAAAACACTGTCTTGCCCGGAAACCTTCCCCCGCAATATTCAGTGCAAATATATGTGCCGGTCCGATTTCTTCATAGGAATCGTAATATTCCGGATAGAAAAATAAGGCTTCCTTAAATTCCACTTCCAAATCAGCCCGAACCTGATTTAAGATAAGCTGTGCGCCACTGGCTTCTTCCATGGAAGAACGAAGCACCAGCCGCTTTAAGCTCCGGCAGTTCATAAAGGCATCGCTTCCTAATTCTTTTAAGAGACGCCCCATGGTAAGTGTTCGTAATTTGCGGCAATTATAAAATGCCAGATTCCCGATTTGTTCCACGGAATCCGGCAAAGAAATTTCTTCGATATCATTTCCGCATAATGCTTTCATAAAACTGTCCACTCCGCCGATGGTAACGGCATCTGCCGGAACATGTTTGCTTTCCGAAAAACAATATGCGCCTATTCTCTTTACTGTGAATCCATCTATCTGCTCTGGAATTACAACAACCGGTGTCGTCCCATATACACGCTCTATGCTTATGGAATGTTCATCCAGCGGCTGTATCTCATAGCTGTATGCTGTGTTCATCTTACGCTCCAGTTTCCTCATCTTTTCTCTGCTACAATATAACACATCCCCGGTTATCGCACAAGTTCCGTCATTCCGCCTTCTAAAATCAGACGGTTATCTTCATAGATTCCGGCAAACTGACTCATTGGAAGCGGGCTTACCCCCATTCCCACCTCAATGGTATAGCCGGGACGATTGTATTCCTGAATAAACCAGTCTTTGAAACCGGCATAACCAGATGCAGATGGGGTCTCTTCCACCCGGTACCCGCTGACCTCACCAAAGTATCCTGCAATTCTTCTGGAATCTGCCGGTTCATAGTCAAGATACCGCCAGTAAATCACTTCTCCCTGGGCATGATATGCCAGAATTAACGAAAAATTATGTGCTCTTGTAAATTCATAGACACTGCGGCTTTCCGGTGCCACAAGGGGAGCCTCTCCCACATAATCTCTTGGTGCCGGTGTTGTAAATCCCATGGCAAATTTAATGTTTCTGGCATTTTCCCAGCCCGCCGGAAATTGCAGATTCAAATCAATTCCTTCTATATTGGCTTTCCATCCATCCGGAAATGGAATCTTCGGATAATCAGCTGCAATGCGCTCTGCCTCTTCTAAGGATGCACCCTCTTCCAATACCCCATTCACTAAATCCACACCATCCGGGTTTACCATGGGAACAAGATACAGGGAAAATCCATAAAAAAGCCACGCTGCCTGCACAGTATAAAGCATGCGTCCCGCCGCAAATGCATGGGCATATTCTTCCGCAAATTTAAGCAGGACCGGTGTGGTAATCCATTCGTTGGCATGATATGCTCCACTGTAAAAGACTTCCCGCTCTCCTGTTCCAATCCGAAGATAGGGAATTTCCTTTCCCATCGCACTTTTTCCAATATTTCCCTGAACCAAGAAAGGATAGCGTACCGTAAGCCCTTCCAATATCCAGTCATTGAGATAAGAAGTGTAAGCCACATCTTCTGCTACAAGCGAAAAAGAGAATGGAATTGCAAGAATACTTCCGGTCCGCAGTGCCAGCGGATTTACTGTTGGATTGGCTGTCATAATCGCTGATACACTGGTGTCATAATTTGCTGCAATACCCCATAATGTATCCCCGGATTTTATTTCATGCATCGTATATCCTTTTAAATAGGGGAAAAGCTTTCCCCACACTACATCATCTATTTTACAGTTAAATTCTTCCCCGCTCTTTTTCCTTAAAAACTGCCGCAATGCCCTGCAGGTATTCTCTCCCAAAATTCCATCTTTCCTTATGTCATATCCCGCACGGTTTAATGCCAGCTGCACATACTGTACCAGCACGGAGCGTTCTCCCGGATTCAATACTTTCATTCTTTCACCTGTTTCCAGTCCTTCTTATCAGTATATGCAGATGTTTTCAAAACGTAACAAAGAATGTGCCCTGGCACATTCTCGCGCCTGCGGCGGTCGCTTGCGACATCTACCTTATACGCCGCAGTGCGCATCCTCGCGGAGCGTTTTTCACTTTACAGGAAAGTAATTTCCTGTAAAGTGAAAAAGCCTTGCAGTTTTCTGCAAGACTTCTTCTGGTTATGATATATAATACAATTTGTTTGTACCCTACGGAAATGATTTTGTTTTTGGAATTTACATTCCTGCTAACTGTTTGCCTAAGCTTTCGCATGCAGCGACTGCATCGTCATCCGGTGCTTCCTGACAAATCACACCTTCGCCATTTATAACGGTTGCTCCTGCGCTTGTCATACGGTCTACCCAGTCACGCATCCACTGTCCATCGCCCCATCCGTAAGAACCGAATAATGCGATTTTCTTTCCTGCTGCAAAGCCTTCTACTTCTTCAACGAATGGCTCCATCTCGCCTTCTTCTAAGACTTCTGCACCCATTGCAGGACATCCCATCGCAAATACGGAAGAAGCTTTTAATGCATCCATATCAGCTGTACTTACATCAACAACCTCTGCTTCTTTGCCAGCTGCTTCAATTCCTCTTCCAACAGCCTCAGCCATTGCCTGTGTGTTTCCTGACTGTGTCCAATAAACTACCTGAATCTTACTCATTTTTTCTACCTCCTAAACAGCCGCTTTCTGCGGCATGCTGTCATTATAAATACCAATGATATCCCGCATTCCCACTCCATTGGAGAGAAGCTGGATGATGGTCTCTTTTTCCATATCATAGCGTGCGAAAAGACGTTTCTTTTCCGGAACGTGCGCATACACTTTCCAGTAACCCTGATAGAGTGCATTCTGTCCATTCTGTTCCATAAATCCTCTTACATCTTCTACCGGATAGCCAAGCAGCACTCCCATTTCATGAGGAAAGCCAGGTTCTCCGCACATATAACCCTGGTAACGTTTCTGAAACGTACTGAGAATATTTCCGAGCGTAAAGTCCTGATAACCGGACTCCTGCAGCAGCTCTCGTATCTCTTTACGCATCAGATACGCCTCCAACGGTTTCTTCCGAAAAAGAAGGTAACGAGCTTTTTCCCTGGTCCTGAGCAGTAGCAGGAATGAAATTCCGGATTTTCTCAGGCACTGTTTTACCGCATCCTCCATGCCTGTTGAAACGACTAAGAGATTGGATATCTTTACTCCTGCGATCAATGGGGCACATTGTAACGCTAACTGCGTCTCTGCATTGTGTAAATCCATCTGTTGTACAATTTCCAGAATCTCTGTACTCATAGCTTCTTTTCCTTTCGTTCTAGTTAGTTATTTCTAACTTGTGTTTATCATAGCTAATTATATTTCTGTTGTCAACATAAAATGTGCGTGGTGAGAATTCTTTATCATATTAAGAATTTCAGTTAGTTTGATATGGTTTTAGTTTGGCTGGGTGGGGAGAAATTATACTTGTATAAAAATACCAGCAGTTTCGCTGCAATATTACATTTTCAAGTTCTACTCTACATTCTTCAAAGCTTCGTCCATCGGTATCTTCCGAATCTTCCGAAGGCAGAACAATGCCACTACGAAGTATGCTGCCAGTACCATAAGCAGTATTTTCCAGTAGATGTTCGGGTCATAGTAGATGCTCAGCCAGCCGGAGTAATCACTCATCATTGCCCGGTAGATGACATTGATGGTTTCTGTAGCAATTGCTTCACCCAGGATAACGGATATCACCACAATCCAGGTGGTGGCTGTCAGATATAATTTCCCGATTTCTCGGGTGTTGTAACCCAATATCTTAACCATGGATATGGATGACGCATTCCGCTCGATAATCAGCTTTGTCATCAGGTAAATAAGGATTGCTGCCAGTGCAACAGAAAATACATTCATCAGATAGAACATGCCGCCCATAGATACATCAAGCTGTCTTGATACCTTGGTGAGGTCATCTTCTGTAATGGTCGTCATGATATAGGCATCCTCAATATCGGTAATCTTCTTATTGGAGAAATATCCATTGAAATAATCCTCCTCTTTGTCAAATACATCCCGATATTCCTCTTCCGGCATAAAAATTGCCACTGCTGCCGGATACTCATAGATCCCAGCCACCTTAAACTTGTATTTCTTATCTCCATAAGTTTCCTTTAACTCAATAATATCGCCTTCTGCAAGCCGGTATTTTTCTGCATAACTATCCGAAATGTAGACACCTTCTTTTGGGAAATCAATATCAACATAAGCACTATCTTTTTCAACTCCATAGACGCTGACCTCTTCGCTGCTGAATTCTGTCGGCATTGTCTTTAAACTACCGGCAAGATAAGCCTCTGCGCCATCTGTTTCCGTTGGAACCGGTGCTTTTAATACATACTGATAATCTGCAAGCATGTGGGACAGCACTTCATCCTGATAATGCTCTAAAAGTGGTGACATCATCATGCCGAAAACCAGCAGAATTTCTGCAAAAGCAATACCGATAAATAAAGTCAGGTAGCCCGCACGGTTCTGTAAAATAATACGGATACGGAACCGGTTAAAGAATTTGAAATGCGGCAGTTTTACTGCTTTTTTCCGCTTTCTTCTGCTCAAATCCCTGCGCAAAAAATTCAGTGGTGAAATACGCAGTTTGGAAGAAATCAAAAGCAGATTTATAACAATCATTATGATTGCCGGAATCACCGTTGTCAGGATAAATGCATCCCCATTCCAGATGGTATGGTAGGTCGGCAGACTATAGCTTCCATAGTACAAATCTGCTACCATATTTTTAAATACGGTATAGCCAAGTATATTTCCAATAATTGCTGCTACGATTGTCACCAGTACCGGAAGATGCAGATAATGCCGCAGCAGTTCTCCTCTGGTATAGCCGGATGCACGCAGCGTTCCGATGACTGCCGCTTCTTTTGTAATCGTATTATTGGTGGTAACTGCAAAGACAAATGCCATAATCGCTATCAGGATATATAACAACGTCATTACCATTGTTTTGTCTCCACCCATATCATCTCCCGTAAAATGAATTGCCTGATTGGAAAATGCCGGTATGTATGCTGCTATTACTGCCTTACTGCTCAGCACTTTCATAAAATCTTCTGCTTTCTCTTTTGCTTCCGTATCATCAGCCGGAGTTTTTTCATATTTCCAGGAATAGCTGTAATGGAGATTTCCGGTACCATAAGCATCAAAGGCATCCTCTGTGGCAATGGCAACGCCAAATTTTATGGCATCAAACATCAGATCCTTGCTATCGGAAAACAGAGCACTGTAATCTGATAATGCCACAAGACCACTGATGGTCTTTTTCTCACCACCTACTTTAATGGTATCTCCTACTTTTAAGGAATTATTGTCCGCATACATCCGGTCAATTGCAATTTCATCTTCCTGCTGCGGCATTTCTCCATCCATCAGACATACTTTATCCACTTCATTTCTCGGTTTAAAAATACGGAGGGTACTGTCTGACTTGCCATTTTCCACCTCTTCTTCCAGATAGTAATTCTCATAAATTGTTACACCTTCTTTTTCCAGTTCTGTAAGCAGGGTATCGTCAGCTTCTTCCATCAATTCGAAATTACCGTCTTCAATATTGTACTTTTCAAAGCTTTCATTATAGGCGGTTATCATACTGCTTCCTGCCACCAGAAATCCCGATACAAATCCGATAGTAGCTGTCAGGAACAGGAAAATCACAAGATATTTTCCAAAATCTGTTTTCAATTCCCTTGGAATTCGTTTTCTTAATGGACTCTTCACTTTCATCACCGCCTTTACCAGTCAAGTTCCTGTGCAGGAATCTTCACTTCATTGGTGTAATCCTTTCGAATCTGTCCATCACGCAGCTTAATGACACGGTCTGCCATGTTTTTGATGGCATCATTATGGGTAACCATAATAACAGTATTTCCATATTTCTGATTTACATCCTCAATCAGCTTCAAAATCTCTTTGGATGTATTGTAATCCAGTGCTCCGGTCGGCTCATCACAGAGCAGAATATCCGGGTTCTTTACAATGGCACGGCCAATGGCTGTACGCTGCTGCTGTCCACCAGATAACTGGTTTGGCAGCTTATGACGATGCTCATAAAGTCCCAGTGTCTTAAGCAATTCGTCAATGTCTAATGATTTATCACTCAGATATGCTCCTACCTCGATATTTTCCTTCACATTGAGGTTTGGGATCAGATTATACATCTGAAATACATATCCTAAATGGCGGCGGCGGTAATTCGTCAGCGCCTTTTCGTTCATATCTGCTGTTTTCTCTCCATTGATGGAAATATAGCCGCTGTCTGCGCTGTCAATTCCTCCGATAATATTCAAAAGTGTTGATTTACCGGAACCGGACGGTCCTAACAATACGCAAATCTCACCTTTTTCAACAGAGAAATTAATTCCCTTCAAAACTTCTGTTTTTGCCTCTCCCTGTCCAAAACTTTTTTTCAAATTCTGAATCTCCAGAAACATATTCATCCTCCTTTTTCTTTTCTGACTCTTTTTTCAGTTCTTTTATTTTGTTACTCCTGCTTCCTTCTTTCCCAATGTTGTACTATTTCCAGTTGTCTGTTAGCTCTTTGTAACTTTTGTTAGTATAGCCTATCCATTTGGTAAAAGAAAGGCGTTTACTGATTCTTTTTCTCAATAAACGCCTTTCTACTATTTCTTTGCAATGCGCAGTGTCCGCATGGAATTTAAAATTGCAATGACAGATACACCTACATCTGCAAATACTGCTTCCCACATATTGGCAATACCAAATGCACCGAGTATCAGCACAATTGCTTTTACGCCAAGTGCAAATACGATATTCTGGTGCACGATGGAAAGTGTCTTTCTTGCAATCTTCACAAGAGATGCAATCTTTCGTACATCATCATCCATAAGAACTACATCTGCAGCTTCAATGGCTGCATCGGAACCCATACTTCCCATTGCAATTCCAATGTCTGCTCTGGTCAGTACCGGTGCATCGTTGATGCCATCACCCACAAATGCAAGTTTTTCTTTCTCATGCTGTTCTTTCAGAAGTGCCTCAACCTGACTTACTTTGTCACCCGGCAGTAATTCTGCATGCACTTCATCCAGTCCCAGTTCATCTGCTACTGCCTGTGCTGCTGCCTTACGGTCTCCGGTCAGCATAACGCATTTCTTCACGCCTACCTTCTTCATGCTATGGATAGCTTCTTTTACGCCTTCCTTAATGGAATCGGAAATTACAATGGTTCCGGCAAATGCTCCATCTACCGCAACATAAATTACGGTTCCAGCACTGCTGTTTTCAGTATAGGAAATATTCCGGGCTGCCATCATTTTGGCATTTCCAAGCCATACTTCTTTTCCATCTACAAATGTATGAATTCCATGTCCGGCAATTTCTTCTGTTCCGGTTACCCGGTTCATATCCAGTTCTTTGCCATAGGCTTCACGCACGGAATTAGCAATTGGATGATTGGAATATCCTTCTACATGGGCTGCAAGCTCTAAGAGTTCCTCTTTACTTCCATTTACCGGAAGTACCTCAGATACCTTGAACTCGCCTTTGGTCAGTGTACCGGTTTTATCAAATACGATAGTGGTCATCTCAGCCACTGCCTCTAAATAATTACTTCCTTTTACAAGAACACCTAAGTTAGAAGATGCTCCGATACCACCAAAGAATCCCAATGGGACGGAGATTACAAGGGCACACGGGCAGGAAATAACAAGGAAAATGCAGGCTCTCTGAATCCACTCAGCCCAGCCGCCGCCTAAAATAATCGGTGGCAGGATTGCAAGAATTACTGCTCCAATGGTAACAACCGGAGTGTAATATTTTGCAAATCTGGTGATAAAGTTCTCCACTCTTGCTTTCTTGCTGCTGGCATTCTCCACCAGTTCCAGAATCTTGGATACTGTAGAATCTTCGAATGCTTTTGTTACTTTTACCTTTAAAGTACCGCTTCCATTGACACAGCCGCTGATGATTTCATCACCTTCTGCTGCTCTTCTTGGAACAGATTCTCCGGTCAGTGCCGCGGTATCGACCATGGACTCACCTTCTACTACAATTCCATCCAATGGAATACGCTCGCCCGGTTTTACCACAATGACAGTGCCTATTTCCACATCATCCGGATCTACCTGGACTAATTTGCCATCCTCTTCCACATTGGCATATTCCGGACAAATGTCCATCATATCTGCAATGGACTGTCTGGATTTTCCAACTGCATAGCCCTGGAAAAGTTCTCCAATCTGATAGAACAGCATAACTGCAACACCCTCGGAATACTCCCGTACTCCAAATGCTCCAAACGTTGCAATCATCATCAGAAAGTTCTCATCAAATACCTGTCCATGACTGATATTCCGAAATGCCTTAAATATAATATCATAGCCAATCAGAAGATACGGCACAAGATAAATAATAAAAATCAGGACTGGCTGTGTAATCTGTTCTAAGATACCAACGTGTTCCAATACCAGAAGTGCTACAAATAACACACCCGTAACCAGAATACGCTCCAGCATTTTTTTCTGATTCTTTGTCATAAGCTATCTCCTATCGCAGAATCCGGCAGTCCGGTTCTACCTTTGCACATGTCTTTACTACTTCATCCATAATTTCTTCAAAACGCTCATCTTCTGCATCGATAGTCATCTTCTGTGTCATGAAGCTTACTACTGCATCATTGACTCCCGGGATTTTCTTGATTGCATCTTCCATTTTTGCTGCACAGTTTGCACAGTCTAAGTCTTCCAATTTAAATTTTTTCTTCATAATAATGTCCTCCTCATTCTTCAATATGTTCTCTGCCCTGGTCGATAATGGTTCTTACATGTTCATCTGCCAGTGAATAAAATACGGATTTTCCTTCCCGCCTGCTGCTGACCAGCTTCGCCTGTTTTAAAATCTTAAGCTGATGGGATACTGCTGACTGCGTCATGTTCAACGTCTCTGCCAGATCACACACACATACTTCCGAGCCAAATAATACAAACAGGATCCGAATTCTGGTAGAATCACCAAATACTTTAAAAAGCTCTGCCAGATCATATAATTCATCTTCATCCGGCATCTTCTCTCTTGCCTTCTTCAGAAGCTCTGCATGAATGCAGTTTTCTTCACAGCATTCTACATCATTTATTGCCATCTTCTCACCTCCAGGTCGTTTTAACATATGAGCATTTGTTCATATGTTCATAATACGCTTGGGATTTCAAATTGTCAATATGAAGTTGGAAATTTTTATAAAAAATTTTTCTATGATATACTCTTATATCTATATTCAGGCAGGACAGCCTCCTGCCACATACAAAGGAGTATTTATTATGCATGATTTTAACTTTGAAATGAACCAGTATTTAACCTACTGCCGCACCCAGAAACGCCTTGATGGCAAAACCTTAAAAGCATACCGCATCGACCTTACACAGTTTGGTGTCAGCCTTGCGGCTGCTTTTCCTTCCCTCTCCAGCATATCCGAACTTTCTCCCGCCATATTAGAATCCTATATTGCAACTCTTCACGAACAATTCAAACCGAAAACTGTGAAACGAAAGCTTGCCTCCCTCAAAGCCTTTTTCCACTACCTCGACTACCGCGACCGCATTGTCTCCAATCCTTTTAACAAATTGCATATCAAATTCCGGGAACCGGTGATTCTGCCTAAAACCATTCCCCTTTCTACTATCGAGTCCCTCTTAACAACCATTTATCAACAGTATGCCCATGCTTCTACTGATTTTCAACGCAGGAATGCCCTCCGGGATGCTGCTGTTATTGAATTGCTATTTGCTACCGGCATCCGAATCTCCGAATTATGTTCTCTTTCTGCAAATGACATTAATCTTACCGACCGGACAATCCTTATCTTTGGAAAAGGTTCTAAAGAGAGGATTCTTCAGCTTGGCAATGATGACGTTGTACATACCCTTACAGAATACCGGAAATGTTATCTTCCTGATATTAAGCGTACCAACCACTTCTTCGTCAATCAATCCGGACGGCCGCTTTCCGACCAGCATGTCCGTCGAACCATCCGGAAATACTGCAGCCTTGCTTCCATTGATATGCACATCACTCCGCACATGTTCCGCCACACCTTCGCCACCAGCCTCTTAGAAGCCGATGTGGATATCCGCTACATCCAGGAAATGCTTGGTCACAGTTCCATCCACATCACGGAAATCTACACCCATGTTTCCACAGCAAAGCAGCGGGACATTCTGATGAACAAGCATCCGAGGAAGGATTTCAGGGTGGGGTAAAAATCGAAAAGGACTGTTAGAATTGGCAGTATTGCTTTTCTGGCAGTTCTTTTTATTCATATACTTATTCATTCTTTTGTTTTCTTTGTTTCATTCTTGGAAGGAATGTTGTCATTGTTTGTATAACAGGATTTAAATGAACTATAACTGATGGATAATCATGTATTATCAGTCAATTAGGATAAAAAAGGAGGACTGTGAATGAGCAAAGTATTGGAAGAATATAACCAGCTATGTAGAGAATTAAATGAATTTGAAAAAAATAAAATTCCGCTTTGTGCAGCTGAAACATATATTTCTGATTTTTCTAAGCAGGCATTAATTTCTAATTTTGAAGGAAAATATTCATTTGTCGATACAAATGGCAATAATGCTTTCGTCGGTGGAACATATGTATTTAGATTAAATGAATTATTAAAAAAGGAATGTCAGTTATTATTCAATGCCAAATATACTAATGCAGATACAGTAACAGGAATTAATTGCTTTACAGTATGTGCAATGTCACTTTTAAAGAATACAGACTCCGTTCTTATAACCACTCCAGATCAAGGAGGACATGCCTCTATACCTATTATTCTAAATAAACTTGGTATTAATTATGAAGCAATCCCTTATGATTATGATAATTTTCAAATTGATTATGAACAATTAAATAACTTATGTAAATCGGGAACATACAATTTTCTAATATTTTGTCAATCGGATATTATCAATCCACCCGATATGTCTAAAATATCATTGCCTGATTCAATGGGGATTATTTATGATGGGACACAAACACTGGGGCTTATTGCCGCTGGTGTATTGGAAAATCCTTTAGAAAACATCAACAATATAGTTCTGATTGGAGGTGCACACAAAACATTGCCTGCGCCTGCATGTGGACTTATTATGACTAATTGTAATTCTTACCAACAGTGTCTGCAAACAAATATTACTCCCAAATATTTAAGAAATACTCAACCAAATCATATAGCGGCTTTATTACTTGCTCTTATTGAACAAGAAAATTTCGGAAAATTATATCAAAATTTGACAGTAAAAACAGCAAATCAACTTGCTGAAGAACTTTCTGTTTTAGGCTTTAATGTTGCAAAATTGAAAAGTAACAAATATACATATACACATCAGTTATTCATCTTAATGAGCCAGTCGGACACTAATGATTTTTATCAAACAGCCGAAAATTATAATATTACATTAAATAAAAAACATAAACGCTTATTTGCTAATGATGGTATAAGAATAGGAACTCAAGAAATTGCACGCTATAACTGGAATTTATGTGATATTAAAATGCTTGCACAACTATTATATGCTATTAAGAACCATAATGAGCAAGCGATTCTTGATTATAGAAAGCATTTAATATCATTGAAAACTCCAACTTTTACATTTGAGGATATATCTATAAAATAGGCATTATCCTTGAATCAATTTGTTCTTGTATTTCTGTGGCATTTGGATCATTTAACTCAATATTTCTTATCCTATGCCGCACTTTACAAGAATAAACATTATCTTGGCATAGGCGACTAATTTCATCATCAGGCATCAATTCATAATTCAATTTAATTCCTTTTACTTTAATTAAATAGTATATCATCAAATTCGTTTGTATCCTAATGTTATCGTCGATTGTTACATCCATACAGCGTTTATATTCCAATATGGATTTATCATATTGTTGATACAACCTATATATTTCGGCTTTGATAAAATACGCATTTGCCCGAAGTCGATTATTTTCTCCTTCATACACTTTAATCACTTCATCAATGCTTTGAAGTAATATATCTTCTTTTTTAGGTTTCTTATCATAAAAAAGAAATATTGGTTCATAACGCTTTAATTTATAATTGTCTTGATCATCGCGCTTCAAAGAACTATTTGATGCTTTGTAAAACTTCTTTTTAAATTCTTCAAGCGAATTATCTGAAGAATATGGAACACTTAAATCATTGATGAAATATTTTGCTGCCAAAATACCAAGTGAATCAACTAAAGCAGCAAAAGAATTGTCTTTAATATTATTTAATATTTCAAGAGCTTCATTACAATTCCAAAGATGCTTATTATAATGTGCTTTTTGTAATTCGATTTTAAAACCTTTATTATATTTTTTATACATTGGTATTTCAATAATAGATAATGTATCTAATGCTGTTTCATATTGATTCAACATATGTTCGCAGTTTGAAAGTATAAAATTATATTTATAGGTTAAATGCATATTACTATTAAAATCATTTTTATATTCTGCCTCGAATTTTGACAGATTCTTTCTGGCTATCTGATATTTTCCTACAATAATATCTAATTCTATCTTATGAAGACATTTTTCATATTCAGTTGGTGTATTATTTGATATATCTTTAATCCACGATACACCTTTTTGTTCACTAAGCAATGCTGTGATTCGACCAATATTTCCGTCTGTCAATTGAAAAAGTGTATTGATTTCAGTTTGTGTAAGTGTACTAATATTAGGATATATTTCACCTATTTTACGCTGCAACTCATCAATATGCTTTTGAGGAAACTCAGACATAGTATGTGTTGTTAGTGCCAAATCAACTCTTTGTTTTAAAATATAAATCATTTGAAAATGAAACTGTTTTTGTTTGTCTAAAATGATACTAATTTTTACCACATGATCAAAGATTAAGACAGTCTTATTCGTGACGATATTATCTATAAAATATTTATTAAATTCATTATCCGTCAAACTATCCATATCCAAATAGTCTGCCTTTACATAATGACATTTGCACTGTATATTTTTGAAATCTGAATCGTTAGGATTATTGATAAAATCACAAAGTCGTTTTGCCATCCAACTTTTTCCACATTGTTCCTCGTTTCCAGCGATTTCAACACAATGTTCATTAATATTTAGAATTCGAATAATATCCTCTAAATCGCTCATCCGATCTGTAAATATCGATTCCGTTAATCTATTTTTTCTAGCATTCTTTAATTGATGCCATTCTCTAATAAATGGAATCGCCGAATATACAGCCGGAATCATAACTATAACTGTTGAAAGCACTCCAGCCCACAAAGTGCTATATGCTATAAAACCTATTATAGTAGCAAATATAGCAAGAGCAATCAATGAACCATATAATAAACATGTCGTTTTTTTCACATTATCTTCCTCTCTTTATCCTAATTGACTGATAATACATGATTATCCACCTATTTGTAGCAACTACCATTCTCTCTTTAAACTATATTTGCCTACTAAATCATCAACTTACATAAGAAAATTTCTATGTAAATTAGATTTTCATAATTTTTTGACATGCAAATAAAAGCTCACAATACACTAACATAATAGCTCTCTTTGCCTGCATATATTAACTAGTCTCAAATGGGGATTACCGCTGGAGAATTCCAACATATCTGAATTATGTGATATTTGTACTAGCTATCGCTTATAACTCATACTCCCATTCATCAAATTACTTTTTCTGTTAATAGATTACTCTCTTTGTCATTTCTTGTCAATTATTTTGTTGGAAATCTTTCTCAAAGGACTGCATTTCCCGGAACATTTCCTTATCGACATAGCATCCGGCTTTCTCATGCTCCGTCAGATTGATGGCACAATCAAACTGTTCAATGATTCCTTCTATCGGCTGTACCATTCCTTTCCAGCCATCTCCCATAGCATCCTGCAGCCGCTTCCAGTCCGTATACATTCTGACCGCTGCATTATTGTGCTTTCCTTCTATGGTCGGAAGTGAAATCTGCATATCCTTTTTCAGTACCGTCTTGCCATTTTCATCCGGCTCCGGAAAATCTTCTGACGTTTTAGTTGGAATAATAAATCTGGCTTTTGTCATTTCTATGGACAGAAATCTAAAATATAATTTGTAAATAAGTTTCTGCTCGTCTGTTGCCGGCTGCCCAAGCTGAGCAATCAGAAGCATCCATCTTACCAGGTCAGGGTTGGTAACCGGAACGCTAATTTCCGGTATGTTGCTGTAGTCCGGCTCCGGAACAAATTCCGGTGCTGCTATTGCCGTATTTTCATTTACCACTTTGACTCCACAGGCACCATTCATATAAAAACAGTATCCAAGGAAATTGTAAATTGCCTTATGGGAATCATCGTTTTTAATCTCTCTGATTTCATACCGTTCTTCCGGAAATCTGACTTTAAATATATCCTTATATGCCTTAGTCAGAATCCAGATGTCAGGTGGTGTGCACATATATGTGCCATCCTGTCGGTCTACTGTCTGGGAAAAAAGTGCCGGCTCTCCTGTGATTTTACTGTATACGCAATAAATAGCAGGTGCTTCCAATACCTTTTGAACAAGGGATTTTGCAATTACACCAATCCGCTTTCGGACTTCTTCCTTTTCAGCATCATCCTTTGCCGGAATTACTTTCGTTTTATACCACGCATACAAACGCCAGATTTCTGAGCAATCTGTAATGCTTAATTCATCAAGTTCTTTCTGTGAAAGTACCAGTTGTTTTGACGATACATAAGTATCTCCCAAACCGGAAATATAGGCATCATGTACTTCTGCAACTGTTGTGGTTCTTGAATATACCATTGTTCCGCATTTTATCGGATACGTTCCTGCCTGCTCCAGTTTCAATCCTACCCGGCAGTTTTCTGCTTCACGCACAGCTTTTCCCTGACCAACTTCTATTCCGAGCACTACTGTCACCAGTATTTCTCCATCATCATCCGAAAAATTACTCATGTAGACAGCATCACCTACCTGTATTTTTCCCTTCAGTTCACCTACAACCACAATATCATCTGTATTTCTAAGGCGAAATTTATCCTGTACTTTTAATACACACTTTCTTGCTGCCTCTTTGGAACTATTTTCCTCCGCATTATCTTTTTTGCTTAAAAAGATGTAACTTTTCCCTGAGTCCCATTGCGACCTGCTCCTTTTCGTTCTTCTAATTGTTCTGCTGTCTATCTATGATATATTCCAGCATTTTTCTCGCATTAGCTTTTTTCATTTGAAGTTCAAACAGTCTTTCCTTTTTTTCGTTAAAAAACAGATATGCCACATTTCCCGGCATTGCACTAACCCCGGTGATTTGCCCGATTGGGATATTTTTTAGTTTTCTTTCTGCATAGTAAAATACTTCATTTTTCTTTATAAATACTGCCGAATATGTAAAATGCTGACACAAAAATGTTGCAAAACCAAGCTGAACCATACAGCAGCAAAAAAGAAACAGAAATAGTGACGCTATTTCTATTGAAAATAACAGAATCACCCATTCCAAAACGCTAATTATATAAAACAGAATTCCAAATATCCATATTATTTTTTTATCCCCTACATAGATAAATGCTTCTGCTTTATTATTTTTCTGCTCTTTCTTACATTCAAGCATAAACTTTAAATCAAAAATTCCTATTACAAATGCTAAAATTATTAATATAATTAAAAAATATTTCATGCTATCACCTCGTCTGTAAAAACTCTACTACCTTATTTCGTTTTTCTAAAAAAAATCGATATTCCGTTCCATCCCTTTTAACTATGGTCATCTGGTTAGGGAAAATGCCAAACAACTTTTCCTTTCTGACTTCTGCAATATCTTTATATAAAATTTTTATTTTTTCACCATTTGGATATACATATTTTTCACCAAACAGCAATTCCTTTTCTTTAAAATCAAGAAATCCTTTCTTTTTCCAATTTTCCGCACATAAATTTGCCCATACTATATGATTTAAAAACTGGGTTTCCAATTGCATTTTCCTTTGTTCGCCTTTACTCATATCGCTGGTAATATATTTTCTTGATTTATATCCCTTTGGATCTAATATAACAGTTGTTATGCTCATTGTAGCTATAAAAAACAAAATAGTCGGAAATATTAAGGATATATATTCAACTCCTTTTGTAGCATTCTCCTGACTGCCAAACATTTTCATTATCACGCGTCCACGTGTGCCTAACATATTTTTCATTACACTTGCCAAAAACAATGCTCCAAAACCAAACAATGTAAAAAAATATATTCCTATTTCTTTTATATGCCTATTTTTTATTTCAATCTTTTTCGTTCCAATCAGTGTAGTCAAAATTCCAAGTAATCCTGCTAAAATATAACTGAAAAAACATATATATACTCTCTTTTCTCCCATTGCTTCTCCCTGCAATGCAATCTGAATTATTAAAGCCACAGATATAACCCCAGAAATATATGCCGCATACTTTCTGTAGTCATACTCCTTATGCACCATCGCTATCACTCCACCACATAAGAGAAGAAAAACTACTCCTAAAGCTATCTTCAAATTATTTTCTATATCTTTTCCTTTACTAAAAATATCTAATGTAAATATCAGCCACGCCACGAAATATATACAAAGAAGTGTACTACCCCAAATTAATATTTCCTTACTCTTTTTCATCACTGCCTCCACTACTGTATAGAATGATTTGCTCTAATCCAATTCCAATATCTCTTTCACATTTTTACATCTTGCCATTATTTCCTGTGTTATATCATCATTCATTGCATATGAAAATAAATACTCCTTCTTTCTATCAAAAACATCTGTAAATGTGCCATAATCTCTGCGTAACTTTTCAGGTGTCTTTCCAAAAATAGTCCTATGAGGGCAATTATCTCCAGTCATTATGTATCCTATCTTTGAATATTCTATTTTTTCACTAACAAATGCCGTCCCTTTATATCCCGTTACCAGCATATAATCCCTGTTAAAAATGATATAAAAGGATTTATCATATGTTCTTTTTATCACCAGAAGTGCTGGATAATATAATAATGCCAAAAGCCACATCACAATCATTACAACTTTACTTGCAAAAAAAACATAAAATAAAACTCCAAGTACAACAAGTGCTGCTCCTACTGAAATTGCGATTGTTCTGCATGTCCGTTCATTTCTCTTAGTACTTTTCATATAATGAATTTTCTTTCCAGTCACTTTTGCATCTGATTTCACTTCCTCATCATTCTTTTTTCCATAGTTTTTCAGTAACTGATCAATATTAAAAAATGCTGTCTCTAATACTTCTTCATCATCTACATATAATCTTGCTTTATTCGCTTTCTTATGGTCTCTTTCAAAATAAAATTTATTGCCGTATCCCCGTTTTAATAATGTAGAATATGTTATCGTTCCATTCTGGTATATACAAATTTTCTCACTGTAAAACAATTTTTCAAATGCAATCAATATTACCTTCCCTACAATTCCGGCTTTCCATGCATTTAAGACAGCCGGATGTATATTTCCTGTCATAACACACAATATTGCCTGTAGTAAATATATATCAAAGACCGTGCTTATCGTTAAAGTTAATACTACACCACGACCATTTGTTAATATACTTTGGGCAAATTCGTTTTTTATTACTTCTGTTTTCAGATGTATCAAAATTCGTTTTATATTGCACCCTACATTAATTATTAAAATACCAATAATGACTATTCTGCACAGACATTTGCCCCACACCAATTTTTCCGAATTATCAAATAGTTTCCAAAGATTAAATATATCATCTTTCCATGCCCACAAACCTATCATGATACTAAACAAAGCGCATATACTTAGTAGCCTTACATATATTAATGCCCAACCACCTACTACTCCCACGCCTTGATTAAAATTTGTTCTAACTCCAAATAAATTTGCAAAACACTCTCTAAATAATATTCGGATTCCATATGTAAATAGCAACATAAAAAATAATGTATATATGTATATCATCTTTTCCATTCCTTAACTTTAAAATGAACTATACTCCTGTTCCACATGCAATTTTATATACTCTGTCATTTTCATCAAAATAGAATGATGTTGAATAAATACCATTTTGAACCGCATATTCGTTTTCTTCCTCATTACTTAAAGTTTCCTTTAATCCATATGCCAGCATAACTTCTTTTTTTGATGAGCCTACCCCAATTTGCAGTATTCCAAATCGAATATCAGGATCCGTAATTCTAACACTTTCCATATAATTTCCAATAAAGGTATATTCTATATCTTCAAATTTAATATCCTCGCAGTTTCCATATAGTTTTTCTCTGCTAACAGGGTCACCTTCTTTTTCTAAAATTTCCTGTTTGCTTTGACGGAAAAAACAATTAAAATCGTGTAATCCATATGTACCGTATTTCATTTTAAGAAATATAACTAATACTATAAAAATAAGAATAATAATACCTATAACTACCTTTGCTCTTCTTTTACTCTTTACCATCTTTTTTCCCCCATTTTATAATAGTAATGTTTCTACTTTTTTGTCAGCCTGTTCATATTTTCTGAAATAGTAATATATCCTTTTCCTCTTCACCAAAGAAAAAACTTCCGGTTTATTTACTATTTTCATTTCTGGATTTATAAAAGTCTGGTCTCACAATTATATCTACTCTTACAAATGCACTCATAAATGCAAAAAGCATCGTTGCAATCATAATACAACACCAAAAAAATACTGAACTTTTTTGTTTTCCTAATGCATTAAATAATACTGCTCCTCTGCGTCCAAAAAATCGTCTTCCTACCACACACAAACACGTTAATAAAAATAAACTCATTGTTTCTATAATTTTTAACGTACTTCTTACATTTTTATTTTTTATTGCTATTTTCCCAGTTGTTAATAATGCCCCCAAAATTCCTAATATTATAGAAATCACATAACTTATAATACAAATTGCTGCGCTTTTTTCAGGCGGCAAGTTTCCCTGCACCATTATTTGTATCGTAAGTCCCAGTGAAACAAATAAGCATATATGTGCATTGTATTTTCTATAATCGTATTCCTTTCTTATAAATGAAACTATTGCCCCCAAAATAATAAAAGCTATTACACACACTGCTATACATGCTGTAAAACCCATATCGGCTCCACGATAATAGCTATCATATGCTCCCAGTAACCCCAACACACTATATACAAAAATTTCTGCTCCTGTTTGTTTTAAAATTGCTTTGCCCTTTTTCACCATAGCCTCATCTCCATATTGAAGTCTGCAACTGACCAAGTCACCTTTTAACATCAGCGAGTATACAATCTTATATCAGCAGGCAAATTTCTATTATGGTACAGACTGCCAATACCTTCCGTGAATTCAATATTTGTATGCCTAAAAAGATTACTGTTAATAAGAAAAATCCAATCTGATCATCCCATAATTTTGCCTCGTATTTCTTTTTTGTCTTTAAAAAACCTTGTATTTTTTCCATTGTATTCTGCCCCTCTTGGCGATGCCTCTATCTCCTTTTGAATATTTTATATTACTCTTTATTCGCTTCCATATATTCAATTATGTATGTTCCAATTTTTTCCGAATACCATGGTATATCTATCCCTTCTTCAGGTTTTCTTTTCCCTTTTTGATTCAAATATCCCATATATGTCAAGTTATTTGCTGCCCTATGATTTCTAAACCCAACTCTCATCGTAGCATCTATATCTGTTAATATCTTAAACGTTATTTTGGGATTCTGCACCATTGAGGCTATCTCTTTTCCGTTATAATTCCAATCAGTTTCTGATGCTATACACAAAACCGGATTTTTTATTTCCAACATATTTGAAATCCAAAATTCTGCTCTCTTATTAAATAATTCTTTATCTGCTACAACCACATTTCCTTCTTCTAATAACTTTTCTACTTTTTCATATTCTCCTTCTATATCTCTTTCCTTAACTTTTCTACTTCTACCCCACTTATCCATTTTTCTTCTAGCTATAATCCGTTGTTTTCCCGTCTCTCCACCACCAAATAACAAAATTAGTCCCTGTGGCTTTATCTTTTTTTGTAGCAATAATAAAATATTACATGTAATACTATGACCGATAAAATAAATTGGATGTTCTCCTGTTTCACTTTGAATTTCATTAATCACATCCACTATTTTATTTAACAATTCTTCAAGTGTCATATTTCTGTTGGCTATTATTTTAGTTTCAAAACGAATAACCTGATATCCTTCATTCGTCAACTGCTCTGCCAAACTTTTATACGCGCCCACATTAGATAAATATTCTATTCCATTTGATGTCTTTCTAAATATATTCCCATCTACATCAATTGTAGTAAACACGGTTGCCGGAAAAATATACACCGTTCCTTTTATATCCTTCTTACATTTGTTTGATAATATAACATATTTTGAAAACAGTTCGCATACAATTTCTTTTTCTTTGTGCGATATATAAACCGTTTCACGTACATGCACCTGTTTTGTTTCATTTCTTTTTTCTCTGTATGCTGCTGATACAATGATAAAAATTTCTACAAATAAAATGCCTAGAACTGCTCCACTTAATATATATTGTAAATGAACCTTTAGCCTATAATTTGCAAACAGATAAATACCTACTACCCCGACCGTAAACAACAAATACATAATTGTTCCAATTAATATTACCATATCTACCTTATGTACATTCTCTCCAATCAGTAAAACTTTTTTCAATCCTCGCGGAATATTTTTGATTGTAGTTTTGGTATCGCTATCTTCACTATTAAAACCCCTTATGCCAATTCCTATACCTATGAGCGTTATAATCATGAAAATATAAATAAAATTTGTCACTTTTTTTCTCCTACCTAACAAACCAGACTATCTTATTTCAATAGTCAATCCTTCATTCCAGTATCTATTTCACATTTTTACCCCTTATCATCGACCTGTATATAACCACATATGTTTCTTCTGTTTTTCTGATAAAACATGCTCCTCATCCATTACACATATCTCCATATATTTTAAATCTTCCTGTATATAGAATATAATATATACTTGGTAATCCTCATCATGTCCTTCTTCTATTGAAGAAAAATAATAACATGTATAAGATGATTTTTTTGTATTTCCTGTAACCACATCTCCCCACAGGAATCCTACTCCATCCTGGATTCCCTCTAATATCTGACTGAATGAATTTGCTGACTTTAACTTTTTTAAATCCTCTTCATCCAGGAAAGTTATCAAGTTGCTTTCATCAACATTGGACAATTCAATTCCATAAATCATATAAGCATTTTTCTTTGATTGTATCAGAAATTCATTATCCGTTTTGTAATGTTCAGACTCTTCACTATTCATATATTCCTTCGGTATACTTGCAACAACCTATGACAAATGTATACCAGAATACTTCCCATAATATGTGCTTATTAAAGTATCTATTAAAATAATTGTCCATAAAATTGCTATTTCTATTGAAAAATAACGAAGTCCTTTCAAGATTTGTTCTTTCTTATATTTCACTCTAAACATCCTTGTTCTTCTCCTTTGACTTCATTCTGCACTATAATATTTCTACCTTTTTTGTCAGCCTGTTCATATTTTCTGAAATAGTAATATATCCTTTTCCTCTTCACCAAAGAAAAAACTTCCGGTTTATTTACTATTTTCATTTCTGGATTTATAAAAGTCTGGTCTCACAATTATATCTACTCTTACAAATGCACTCATAAATGCAAAAAGCATCGTTGCAATCATAATACAACACCAAAAAAATACTGAACTTTTTTGTTTTCCTAATGCATTAAATAATACTGCTCCTCTGCGTCCAAAAAATCGTCTTCCTACCACACACAAACACGTTAATAAAAATAAACTCATTGTTTCTATAATTTTTAACGTACTTCTTACATTTTTATTTTTTATTGCTATTTTCCCAGTTGTTAATAATGCCCCCAAAATTCCTAATATTATAGAAATCACATAACTTATAATACAAATTGCTGCGCTTTTTTCAGGCGGCAAGTTTCCCTGCACCATTATTTGTATCGTAAGTCCCAGTGAAACAAATAAGCATATATGTGCATTGTATTTTCTATAATCGTATTCCTTTCTTATAAATGAAACTATTGCCCCCAAAATAATAAAAGCTATTACACACACTGCTATACATGCTGTAAAGCCCATATCAGCTCCACGATAATAACTCTCATATGCTCCCAGCAACCCCAACACACTATATACAAAAATTCCTGCCCCTGTTTGTTTTAAAATTGCTTTGCCCTTTTTCACCATAGCCCATCTCCATATTGAAGTCTGCAACTGACCAAGTCACCTTTTAACATCATCGGGTAAACAATGCCATATGCTCTTTTTGTTTTTCTGATAGAGCATACCTCGCGTCTGTCATGCATATCTCCATATATCATAATTCAAATAATATGTATTAACTTTGTTGCTGCTCTTTTATCTATTTCATTTTTAAAATTTAGATATAGCGACTTTGTAATATATATATTTCCTGTGTATTTTTCCATTATTTCATCAATTACATCTTTCTGGTAGATAAAGCCCACTTTTTGCTTAGATTTAAATATTTTATTCTCTATTTCAATGGAAGTCACTTTATCTGGATATAACCCCACCTCCATTGGATCTATTTTTTCAAAAAATAAAGTAAACCATGGACAAGGAATTATTTTTCCATTTTTCCACATATTAATTGGATTTGTTCCATGAAAATATATGTATGCATTCGATATCACAACAGCTTCTATTTCCTTCAATTTTTTTCTGTTCTTTTTGAATTTATGAAAAAATACTATTTCATCATGTCGAATAATATATCCATCTTGAAAAAACTGAACAGAAAATGTCACTGCCAAAAACGCTTCTATTAAAAGCAAATCCACAAATAACAATGTTAGTTGCTCTTTTATATATTTATCATTAATTGCCTGTATACATCCACCAAAAACGAGAACAATGCATGTATACACTATTAACCCCTTTTTTATATTGTACTTTTCCATAGAGATATGATATTTTTGTTTACTCTTTTGCATTTGTTCTCCTAACCTCGCCGCATGCAATTTTTCAGTTTACTGGCTCTAAATATTCGCAAATTTCCATTACTAAATAAGCAATGGATGCAATCATAAAACAAATGGATAATATAAAGTATTTGATTTTTTCTTTCATTTCTTCTTGTTTTTTCCACTCTGCAAAGCATTCCACTGTCGCAGCCACACATGCAAAAAATATTTGAAAAGCTCCCCAAAAAAAGCATACAATTGATGCTTTTGCATTAAGCAAATAGATAGAAAATAATGCCAAACCAATTAGCATTTCATAACTCACACAAACAACCATGGAAAAAATTGTCGTTTGATTGTAAACTGCTACTGGAAATAGAAACAAATTCCTTATTTTCCCATTAATCACTATTCTCCTAAATCTCTCATCACAGTTTCTCACTCTACATGCTAAAATCATTCCAATTGTTGTAATTGTTAACATAATAATATATCTATTCGGCATTACTTAATTTTTCTCCCTTGAATTTATACACCTTTATACTCCCTTTGAATATCGTCCAAATATTTATATAGATACTTAATAGGCTCTATATTAAAAGTCTTATTCACTATATAGCATAAAAAAATACACAAAGAATCCATTACTAAAGCCATACAAACAAATAATGCTTTCTCCGTAAAAACCATATCCTGACTAAAAAGTGCAACTATCCCCAACATCATTGCCAATACCGCAATTATAATATAACCTGTCATAAAGGAGATATAGAATGCTTGAGCAAATGTAATTTTTTTCTTAATATTTAAAGTATTACCATTACTCTCTATACTCCATTTTGCACTCTTTATATACCAATTCTCAGTTCCCTTACATAAATAAAGTATCTTCTTATTGTTTTTTTCTTCGTATATCATAAATCGCTCTTTTGCTACTTGCACTTTGCCGTTATTTGGGAGACTAGTAAAATCTATTTTTCGCTCTGGCTTTTTCGTTTCATCAACTGTATCATTCTCCTTTTCTGCAGCCACTTTCGCATCTGTTCCAATTTCTTCTATACGCTCTTTTCTGCTTGCCAACAGCATTTCCTGCACATTTACTAATTCTCTTTTTGAATTTGCTGTACATTCTAATATCGATATTTCTTTCCCCTTAAATTTGACTTGTACTCTATTACTTTTTTCTATAACAATTTCCAAATCTTCTTTTATACCAAAATTTTCTTTTCGATACTTATGATATGTAACAATTCCATTCTTAAAAATGAATAATTTCTGGTGTGCATACATTCCGTTAATGAATACCAGAACATACTCAACCCATACAGAAACTTTCCATATTTTCTCAACAGATTTTGTATAGCCCCCTGTAAGGCAGCCTACCAATATAAGCAAACATACAGATGTTACAAATGCCTGCAGCAAAAGCAAAATTGAGTATTCCCTTCCCCATAAATAGATTTCGGTATACTCTTTCTTTTCCTTCACTCTTTTTGTTAATGTTCGTAACACCCTTTTTTCTATCATAACAAATAACATAATAATAATTACTATCCAAATAAATGCTATTTTTCCTTTATAATTCGAAAATATCACTCCCGTAAGCATAGCAGATTCTTTTGGCATTGCAGCAGACTTTTCTTTCAATATATTCGGTATCCATAGAATGTCCGGCATAATCACCTTTCCCAAAATGCCAATCATAATTATCCCGGATATTCCTCCAACCCACTTAGAAAAAATTCTGACTCCTCTTGGTGATACCTCTATCTCTTTTTGACTATTTCGAAAAGTTTGCACTTCAAATATAATTCCGCCATTGGCTTTACATAAAATTATTATCCATCCTAAAAGAGCAATCACTTCCATACAATAAATAACAAAAGCATAATGTGTTGCCATCTCTATTCATCCCCTTGCCGCTTGTCCAATCTTGTCCTAATGTATTTACATTTTAAGCTTTTTACCGACACTTTATCATTCATATGTTTCTTAAATATTCTTACATGTTAGTTTATAAGTTTCATCATCAAGTTTCATTTTGTAAACAACAATTTCTTTTTTCTTTGCCCACCTTCTTACTCTATCTTCTTCATCTTCTTTCATGCAAGCACCTAAATAAATCGCTGTTATTGCATCTTTTAATACCATAAAATCTTTCCCCTCTTCAAAATTAGATGCATAATCAAACATTCTCCACTCTTTTTCATATTCCCAAACATTAGATTTATACAAAACTGGATTAACACCAATATTTTTATTTTTAGTAAGAAAACATTTAGTTGCATCATATCTATCTTTTTTATAAATGATTGGAAGCATATATTTTTCAAACAACTCACTCTTACTTGTATCATATTCAATGCAAAATCCTTTGTGATAATTTGCATAATGACTCCACATTAGCATTGAATCCTTATATTCTGAAAAACAAGCTATTTTAATATATTTTTGAAATTCTTCAAATATTTTCTTCTGAATACATTTATATAATTTATCCCTCTGCGGTATTTGTTTTACTAATTCTATTATATATTTTTTCGGTTCTAACTCTTTTTCAATTTTATCAAAATTTAATTTTATAGCTGCATCAAAAGGATCGTTAAAGTCACTTGCAAAAGAAAAATGTACCTCACCTTTTAATATATTATCCTCAGAATACTCATTAAAATCTCTATATCTATATAATTTATTTGGCATATATTTATAAACATATTTTTTTATTGTATCATAATCTATTTGGCAATCTTCTAACATACTTTCATAGTAATTACGCCATTTCGTATTTAAATTATGCATAAAAACACCTTCTACCTTCTACTCATTAAATCATGCAAACCCACTTTTTACCCTCATTGAGTATACAACCTCATATGTTCTTTCTGTTCTTCTGATAAAGCATGTTCCTCATCCATCATGCATACCTCCATATATTTTAAATCTCCTTGTATATAAAATAAAATATATACCTGATAATCCCCGCGTTCTCCCTCTTCCATTGAAGAAAAATAATACATGGTATAGGATGGCTTTTCTATACTTCCCGTAACTACATCTCCCCACAGAAATCCTACTCCATCCTGGATTCCCTCTAATATCTGACTAAATGTATTTGCTGACTTTAACTTTTTTACAGTGGCTTCGTCTGTTGAAAGTTCCATACTGTTTTCATCTATATTTGATAATTCAATTCCATAAATCAGATAAGAATCATCCTTTGATTTTATCAAAAATTTATAATCTTTTTGGTAACATTCTGACTCTTCACCATCTATATATTCTTTGGGTATACTTGCATCAATCTGTGACAATTCTACATAATTATACTGTGCAAAACGTTTACCTATTAAAGTGTATATTAAAACAATTGTCCAAATAATTGCTATTTCTATTGAAAAACAACGAAGTCCCTTCAAGATTTGTTCTTTCTTATATTTCACTCTAAACATCCTTGTTCTTCTCCTTTGACTTCATTCTGCACTATACTTTTCTTCCACATGCACTTTTATATACTCTGTTTTTTATCAAAATAGAATATTTCTACTTTTTATTAGCCTGTTCATATTTTCTGAAATAATAAATACATCATTCCAGCATCAACCCACAAAGATGAAAAAATTGCAATTGAAAAAAGTAACACAGCCACAATCGCACATGTCTCATTATGACCTATACCTTCCATTTTTGAGCCAATTTGTTTTCCACATATTCTCAATGTAGCAATGGTTAGCATTGCTACCGATGCTGCAATTTCTCTACTATATGACACTTTTTTCTTTTCTTTTTCATACCATCCATTGCGTATTCTTTTTTTCACTAACCAAAAGCGTCCGAAATAGCACAATGCAATCAGTATTGTTCCCATTATTCCTATTATCAAATAATTATTGGGTTTCCTCATCATTCCAATAAAGCCCCATCCATCTACAAAAAAAATCATTCCCCAAATTTCTCCATGAACAAAGCTACAAAATACACTTCCATATTTTTTCTCTCCATCCTTGAACATAGAATCAGCAGGCAAATTTCTATTATTACGCAGACAGCAAATACCTTCCGTGAATTCAATATTTGTATGCCTAAAAAGATTACTGTTAATAAGAAAAATCCAATCTGATCATCCCATAATGTTGCCTCGTATTTCTTTTTTGTTTCTAAAAAGTCCTGTATTTTTTCCATTGTAATTACTCCTTATTTGTATCATTTGTCGTTATATCTTTTATTCCATCAATCACATATGTAATTGCATTTTCCAACATTTCTCCCGACGAATTTAAAAAATCCAGAAAAGTATCTTTTAGCCAATCTCTAAAACTTTTCCCATTAACCGTAATTACATCTGTAAAGAAATATATAAACAAACCCGCGAGCAGACCAAAAATAGCTCCTATGAGATTTCCTGCTATTGGGACAATGGATCCTACTATTGCTCCTGTTATAGCCATTGACGTTATATCCACAAATGCATCAACACTTGCATCTGATAATACCTCTGTTGTAGATGCTCCATTTTGCACATTATCATACGCATTCATGCCTACATCTAATGCTACTGCTGTTCCACCAACTACCTGCGAAACTTTTGATGCATTGTTAAGAACACCTTTATTACTTTCGTTTTATACCACGCATACAAACGCCAGATTTCTGAGCAATCCATAATGTTTAATTCATCAAGTTCTTTCTGCGAAAGTACCAGTTGTTTTGACGATACATAAGTATCTCCCAAACCGGAAATATAGGCATCATGTACTTCTGCAACTGTTGTGGTTCTTGAATATACCATTGTTCCGCATTTTATCGGATACGTTCCTGCCTGCTCCAGTTTCAATCCTACCCGGCAGTTTTCTGCTTCACGCACAGCTTTTCCCTGACCAACTTCTATTCCGAGCACTACTGTCACCAGTATTTCTCCATCATCATCCGAAAAATTACTCATGTAGACAGCATCACCTACCTGTATTTTTCCCTTCAGTTCACCTACAACCACAATATCATCTGTATTTCTAAGGCGAAATTTATCCTGTACTTTTAATACACACTTTCTTGCTGCCTCTTTGGAACTATTTTCCTCCGCATTATCTTTTTTGCTTAAAAAGATGTAACTTTTCCCTGAGTCCCATTGCGACCTGCTCCTTTTCGTTCTTCTAATTGTTCTGCTGTCTATCTATGATATATTCCAGCATTTTTCTCGCATTAGCTTTTTTCATTTGAAGTTCAAACAGTCTTTCCTTTTTTTCGTTAAAAAACAGATATGCCACATTTCCCGGCATTGCACTAACCCCGGTGATTTGCCCGATTGGGATATTTTTTAGTTTTCTTTCTGCATAGTAAAATACTTCATTTTTCTTTATAAATACTGCCGAATATGTAAAATGCTGACACAAAAATGTTGCAAAACCAAGCTGAACCATACAGCAGCAAAAAAGAAACAGAAATAGTGACGCTATTTCTATTGAAAATAACAGAATCACCCATTCCAAAACGCTAATTATATAAAACAGAATTCCAAATATCCATATTATTTTTTTATCCCCTACATAGATAAATGCTTCTGCTTTATTATTTTTCTGCTCTTTCTTACATTCAAGCATAAACTTTAAATCAAAAATTCCTATCACAAAAGCTATAATTATTAATATAATTAAAATATATTTCATGCTATCACCTCATCTAAAATAATTCTATAAAATCCGCCAGTATTAAATATAATGCATACCATATTCCAAAAGCTAAAACTGAAAAACAACTAAAATACAGTAGAATTTTTTCTCTTTTCTCTTCTGCATTTTTTGCCATATCAAATATTCCAATTCCAGCAGCCCAAAACAGAACTCCCAAAAGAAACTTTAACCAATAAATGCATATTATTTCTCTATTTAATGGCATCAATAAATAAAAAACAACTCCAATAATATCAACTACCTGTACACCTATCGCATACATCAACCCCATAATCGAAATTTCTCCATAAGAATGCCACAACCAGGTAAATACATATAAGAATCGATTATCTATCCAAATTTTTCTTCTGCCTGATGGTTTTTCTGAAAACCTAACTATAAACCACATCCAGACCGAAAACATAATACATTTTATGAATAAGCGCATTCATTTTTCTCCCTTTTATCTGTTACTATTTGCCATATAGTTGAGCCTAATGATGGTACCGAGCCTGAACAAAAACCTTTAACCATAGCTTTTGTAATGGAATCAGTGTAATATTTTCCGGATTCACTCCAAACTTTTCGAACTGAAGCCTCTAAAACATTTTTTCCATCAAACATAATGGATTTAACCTCATTAACATAATACTTATTATGTTGTGCACCTGCTCCACCCATGGCTCCACTAACAAATCCTATTATTCCATTTATTGTAGCATTTGCAACTATTTGTCCTCCAGATATATCCTCACCCTCGCTAAGACTTACTATATCTTTTGTTACAGAACCACCTGCAGATAATGCTCCATTAGCTACCATTGCTGTCCCTGCGGATGCTGTTCCTCCTGTTAAAGCGCCTGATGCAGCGCCTAAAGCAGTTGATATAATAACTTTCTTCACACTTGTTACTTTTCCATCTGCTGCAACTTGTGACGCCACCTCACTAACACCGCCTATTGCTCCTCCTATTGCTGCTCCTGCCAATACTGCACCAGCAACAGGAGCTGCTGCTACACATCCAACGACAACTGCTGCAGATACAACCACTGTCGCAACAGTTGCAATTGTATCCTTATGGTCTGATATCCATTTTCCAGCCTTCTTTACTGTGCCAACAATACCATCTTTTATGTCACTCAAACTTGGCCACATACCATTCAAATCAACCAAATCCAACGGTCTGTTCCAGCAATAGTTGTAATGGTTCATTGTATATGGTGCAGCAATATGCCCCTTTATAAAATCTTCACTGATAAATCTGCCAACTCCGGCATCATATCGTCTTGCCTGTGCAAAGTATAGTGCACCAACGCTATCCATCTGATAACCGGTAAATCCGAAGCTTTGTAAAGAATCTTTAAAGATATCTTTTGCAGTCCGAATATCATTACCAAATTCGTCAAATCCGTAGACCTCCTCGCTTCTTCCATCTTCATCTGTAAGACGCATCGGACTTCCCAAATCATCCTGGAAATAGAAATGGTCTCTTCCATTCTCTTCCATTCCTATGACATTACCATCCCAGAAATAAGTCTGGTCTAATCCATTTCCGGTTTTCTGTAAGAGGTTATGATACTGACGGGTAAGGTCGAGTGTATAGCGGATGGTCTGAGTTACATCTGCATTTCCTGATGCAATGGTTTGACCCACACGATGCCCCAGACCATTGTACTGATAGTATGCCTTCGTGATTTCTCCGGCTGTCCGGTCAACAGAACTGCTCATCCGGTTCGCCGCATCAAATACGTATGCTTTTAAAACCTCTTCTCCGCTTGTTACGGATAACAGGTTTCCTCTGTGGTCATAATTATAATTCCTGGTTCCGCTTGCATTTGTTTCCTGCGTCAACTGGTTCTTTGTATTGTAATGATAGGTTGTTACAAGTTCCCCTGCTGCCTGGTACTCTGTCCTGGTATTTCTGTTTCCAAAGGCATCATAGCCATAGGTACGAAGGGTCTTTCCGTTACATGCTACGCTGGTCAGTCGATTCAATGCATCATAATCATAGGAAAAGTTTCCACTGTCTTCCGGCAGTCCCGGTCTCTCTTTTTCAGCCAAGACCTTATTTCCCATAACATCATAATCATAGTGATAACGCTCTGTAAAGTCTGCTCCGGTATGTAAAATCTCTTTGATTTTTCCTGCCCCATTGTAGCTATAGTCTGTACGATTTCCTCCCGGGAATTGCTTTCCAGTCAGTCTTCCAGCTTCATCATAGCTATAGAGAATTGTTTTCTCCTGTGCATCATCTGAAAGGAGTTTTAAAGCCGACAACTGCATGGCTTCGTTATATTCGTATGCTGTCCTTCTTCCATCCGGATAACAAATTGCCGTTCTCTCGCCCATACTGCCCCATTCATAGCCTACGGTTTTTCCATATGGGTCTGTAACAGAAGCAATGCGTCCTGCCTCATCCATGGCAATCTTAGTTGTGCCAAGCCAATCTCTTACTTCTTCTAACTGGCGGATTGCATTATAGGTCAAAGATACTGTTCGTCCATCCGCATAACAGATTTCCTCTACCTGTCCATCTTTTCCGTAGTGGAAGGATGTCTCATAACCATCTTTATCTATCTTTGCTTTCATTCTTCCAGCCGGATCATAGGTATAGCACTCCACATCTCCCAGCGGGTCTGTCACTGCTGTGACATGTCCTTCCTTATCCCAGATATATACCGTGTTCTGTGGTTCTTCCCCATCTGCTCCGGTGCAACTGCTCTGTGTCAGATGTCCCATGGCATCATACTGGTAGAAAGTCTCATTTCCCATGGCATCCGTAACTTTTGCAAGATTACCGTTTGGAGTATATTCATAGCAGGTCTGATTTCCATTTTCATTTTCTGCCTTTATTACTCGTCCCAATGCATCATATGTAAAATGGGATATACCTCCTGCCGGATTTTGAACAGATATCATACGATCAAGGCTGTCATAGTTATAACGATAACTTTCTCCTGCCGTAGTAGTACGCTCTGCAAGATTTCCCTTTGCATCATAGCCATAATCCTCTCCTGCTCCATCCGGGTAACGTACACTTTTTAATCTGCCACCTTTTTCATATTCATAAACAGTACTGCTTCCATTTGGATAACAGATGCGTTCTGCTTTTCCAAGTTCGTTATAGAACACACTTGTAGTTGCCCCTGCTGGATTAGTGACGCTGGTTCGCCTTCCCAAATCGTCATAAGTGTAATTTGTTACCTGACCGGCTGCATTGGTTTCTTTGATAAGATTTCCCTCTCTGTCATATTCATATGCAGTCTTTGCGCCATCTGCCTCTAAAACCTCTGTCAGACGGTTTACGGCATCATAACAATAACGGGTTGTATTTCCCGCAGGATCTGTCATTTCTATCTGGTTTCCCACCGCATCATAATCATAAGTCACCACTCCGCCCATCGGAAGTGTCTGTTTTACGAGTCGGTTATTGTTGTCATAGATATATTCCTGTCTGCCCTGATCCGGAGCTGTAACACTACTGATATTCCACATCTTATCATAGGTAAAATGTACTGTCTGTCCTTCTTTATCTGTATATGTCTCTACTTTTCCAAGTGGATTATAAGTAAATCCTGCTTCATTTCCATCAAAATCCCGGATTGCCATAATCTTTCCACCCGGATTATAGGTATATGCTCTCTGATTTCCTAATGCATCCGTTACTGTTGTGATACGATTCGCCGCATCATAGGCATAACGTGTCACGTTGCTGTTGGCATCTACTGTTTCTGTCACTCGGTTTAATGCATCATAGCCATAAGTCGTTACACTTCCACTAACATCCTTTAACTTTACAATGTTTCCTCTTTCATCATAACTGATTTCCAGGAAACTTCCGTCTGTATAAGTAACTGCCTGCGGTCTTCCTGCTTCATTATTTTTTATGAATACCTTATTTCCATACAGATTTTCCGTCCCTGTCAGATTTCCCTTTGCATCATAATGATTTTTCAGACGTTCTTTTCCATTGATGCTTACACTAAGCAAATGACAATCTGCATCATAAGTATAATTTACTCTGCGCTTCATGGCATCTACTGTCTGGGTAAGATTGCCACGGTTATCATATGCCATCCTGGTGGTTCTTCCTAACCGGTCAGTTTTACTGATACACTGATTTTTATCATTATAAAGATATTTCTCTTTTGTACCATCTTCATAAATTGTCTCTATGTTCCGGTAACGATCATCATGCACATGGATAATTTTGCTTCCATTTCGTTCTGTCAATATCACACGACGATTTTTATCATCATAGGCAAAAGTCATTGTTCCACCATCCGGGAATTCCTGATGAATGATTCGAAATCTTCTGTCATAGAGATTCTTAACAGATGTAACCTGACGGGCATTTTCCACCTCAGTAATTCTTCCGTTCTCTCCATAGCGATATGCATACTCTGCCCCTGATGCCGTTATCACTTTTTTCAGTTCTTTCCCTTGATACTGCAGCAAAACTGTTCTTCCGGTGTGGTCAGTTACTTTTTCAAGCTGTTCCTCTTTATTATAATTATATGTCAGACTGCTGCCATTGTCTGCTTCTGCTTTTTCCAGCTTTCCATCCTCAAGGTAGGAAAAAGAAATGCCCCTTCCATTCATATTTTCTTTTCGAAGCATCTTTCCCTCCCGGTCAAAAGATATTCTCTCCTGTCCCGGATGTATAAGGATATATCCCTCTTCTGTTTCTTTCAGGAATTCCAATGCAGTATTTCTTCCAACATACTCTCCCTGCTCATTTTTATCATAGTAATTTATCTGTCCATCCGCAAGACGCACTCCGACGGTTCCATTTTTTTCTTTTTCCAATGAAATCTGGTAATTATGTAAAAAGCAATTTTCCAGAACTCCCCTCCGGCTGTCTTTTGAATTATAATAGCGATGAAAAGAAAGCGGTATCTCTCCGCCTATCTTTAAATCTTCATGTTCATAAATGAAATTTCCTGTGCTTAAATTAACCGGATCTTCACTGTTCATACAGCCTTCTGCATCCGTTCCAAGCATCTTTTCCTCTATGGTCTTCTCTACCGTTGCTTTGGAATTTCGAATATCCTCTACGTCTGCCTCTAAGACACCTTTCATCCTGCTCATATCCATATTTCCGCCATTTGGATTTATCGTATCCGCAAGATCATTTATCAATTTTATGATATTGTTGCCACAGGAAATCTGCTGACTTACTACGCTGATATATTTTGTATCAACTGCCTGTACATCCGTGAAAATAGTCTCTATCTGCTGTGTTGTCGTATCATTTTTATCTAATATTTTCTTATGATATGCATCTACATCATTCACATAATTTTGAATGTCAAGTTTTCCAAACCATCCCTGTACCGTTAATCCAATATCTCCAAAAAAATCGGTTATCGTATCCCAGGTCGTTGTTGATGTTACATCTTTTACATATTGTAATAGCTTCTGCTTCGCTTCATCTGAGAAATCTCTTAACATTTCTTCTTTTCCCCCATGCACGCTTATTCACTTACTGTTGCTGTTGCATTGCTTTCTTTGGTATCTAATGATTCTTTTCGATTCGTCATATAAGAAATTGTCTGTGCCAGTAATGTCACATATGCATCCTGCATCCGCTGAAACATATTTCCCATTTCTTCTATCTGTATAATTGTACTACCGCCGCACTCTCCTATATCCACCGCTGTATATGTCTTATCTGCCCATGTATCATGCAAAGTCTGTAATTCACTGATTTTATTTCCTAGTGCTTCTGTATTCGTTACTGTTGTTGCCATGATAAATCCCCCTTAAAATAAGTACTGATCCTTCTCATCTATTTCTGCAAGAAAATTATTGCAGGTATCTTTCGCTGTTTTTCCAAGTTCACTTATAATTCCTTTTAAACTGGAAGCATATTCTATAAAGGCATCTAATGCGTCCGCTGTATCACCTTCCTGTATTGCCTCTTCTCTGATTCCTGCTAATATTGTCAAATAGCTGTCCACGCCTTCCTGTAAATCCTGACTGCGGGTTTCAAAAAGACTTGCCATTCCATTTATATAATCATCATCAATTTTTAATTCTATTCCTGCCATTCTGCTTCTCCTCTGTATCCTCTATATCACTTTTTCACTTTTTTCGTTGTCGTTCCTTTTGCTGTGTTTGTGCTGGCAGCTCTTGCTGCTTCTGCCCTCGCTGCCTCTTCTGCATCCAGTCTTGCTATATTATTGTTCATCTCCTGAATGTTATTACTGCAAGTTGCAATCTTATTCTGGCATTCCACTATTTTATTTGCTATATTTGATATTTCCACATCAACCCGCACTTTTGCATTATCCAGACCACCATATACATTCTGATATTGCTGCCCGGTGAATATATCTGACATTCCAGCATAAAAACCGGCTACTATCTTACTGTTAATTTTGTTCAGCGACTCTGTTTCCGCCAATTTTGTATTGCTCGCTGTCTTGCTGTCAGACAACCTCGCCTGCAACACTCCCAGCTTTGTTTTTGTTTCCTGTAATTCACTTATTTGTTGCTGATATCCACGTATCTCACTCTCATATTGTGCGATTAATGTCTGATTCCGTACAATTTCATTACTACACTGTGATTTCGTCATTTGCATCTTCCTTTCCCACTCTATCCAATTTTTATGCCTTCTATTACACTTCTAAAAACAGGATGCCACTGTGGTATCTCTTCATATCTGCAAACACCACTTAATAAATGAATCTCCTCTTCTGTTCTCCAAATTGCTAAAATCGTATAAATGTCATCTTCCTGTGCATATGATGTATACTGAATTACATATATTTCCTGTCCATCTATATTCTTTCTATAAGTGCCTATATTCTTATATCCCGGAACGGTTCTGGTATAGAGATAATTTAAAGCTTTTACCAGTTCTATATTGCTTTCTTTCTGCTCCTTTAACTCCTGTGAAAATGTGCTGATGATAACATGCTTGTCTCTTACTATGTACATCTTATCCGGCAGTTTTTTCCCCATTCCATATGTTTTTCTCTTTTCCCCTACAGTAGCCTCTTCAAACCCTTCCGGTAATTGAATTTCAGCCCTTTCTTTCCATATCTTCATTTTTCTGTACTCCCTTCTGTATTTATAGGTTGTTCCAGGTTTCTTCTGTTATAGAAAACACCTCTTTCGGATAATCAATGTTTACCAACTCTCCTCCTGTAGATAAATCCTTTGCAACAACATGAATTGACCACTCTGCATTCCCATTTAATATCTGATACATTTCTGAATTAAAAAATATAATCATTAGTTTTGCCGTAAATGTAAGTCCGTTTGCCTTCTGAGCCACCTGACAATTAATTTCGGTATAATCATCCGAAACCGATATTTTATACAATTCATCTTCATCTGTTTTTTCTAATTCATTACTAATATTTTCTTCGGCTTTCTTTATCCATTTTTCCTTTTGTTTTTCATTCAACTCTATAATAATGTTCTTTTCTTCATCCAAATATATATATTGACAATACTCGGTTGCTCCACGTATCTCTTTTATAAAATCGGTTGCATTCGTATATATCGCTGTAATTTCAAATTTCTGTAATCCTTTGTTATCATAATTTTTATAATAATTCTTTGTCAGATCATAATTTTCATTTAATTTTTTTATTTCCATTCCAAACGGATTTTCATCTGCACCTAATATAATTGTATCTGCTTCTTCGCCTGTCTCTGGCTTTTCTGCTACCATTTGTTCTTTTTTATACTGCATCAATACTGCTACAATACTTATTACAAATACTGCTATAACAAGCATTCCTATTATATTTTTTCTTTTCATTCTTATTTCCTCCACTCTCTTATGGTAATACTGCTGCAGTAGCTAATGACGTGCCACCTGTTGGTGCTGCAAGCAAAATTGCAGCTGTCCATTTTATACACTCATACAAAACGAATGCTGTCACTGCTATTTCTATTGCCTCTCCAACTCTTTCTCCATCTATCTGATACATATACTCTGGAATAAGATTTATATCCATATCCGTTTCTTCTACTTTTATTGGAATTAATTCCCATTCCGGCATATCTGTGTTATTGGATTTTTCAATTTCAATGGATGACGCTACTTTTAAGTTATCATTAAGCGCCGTTTCCACTTCATACTTTACACTTGTTTTTTCTAATGATATACCATGCTCTAAAGATACTTCCGTATCTCCCATTGTTACTGTCTCACCTAATCCGATTTTTCCATCTCGCTGTACTGACATATTTTCCGAAACAGAATACTTATCATTTTCAAATAGTGCATCACTTGACACCTTAAAAGATTGTAATACTATTTTCTGTTGTTCAATTGTTAGCCCAATCGTTGACTGGTTTCCAAAATCTGTTGTACCTTTCACGCTAACACAATAAGTTGCCGTCATATCTACCCCTAATGGAACTGTAACCTCATATAGTCCTGCCTCTAATTCTACATCCGGAATGATTGATAATACCCATGCAGCAACTCGATTTATATACTCCAATTGTTCCTTTTCTGAAAGTGCTTCAAATTCATCATACATCAGATTTAATCTTGAAACAGAAATAATATACTCTGCTGCTTCTTCTGCCTTTCCATCTTTAATTAAGTTTCTTACAACACTCTGCTGCATTTGGTCTAATCGTTCCCTGTCAGCCTCTAGTGTTGTTCTTAATTTTTCTATATCAAGATTTCCACCGTTCGGATTAATATTATCTGCTAAGTCTGTAAAATATGTAATTATTGCATTTCCTGCCGTTACCAGTCCGGCAACTGTTCCGATATATCTGGTATCGACTTGCTGCACATCTGAAAAAATTTGCTTAATCTCTTCTTTCGTTGTAGAATGCTTGCTTATAATATTCTGATAATATCCTTCCATATTATCCAAATAGTCTGAAATACCAAGTTTGCTCAACCAGTCCTGTCCCGCCTGATTAAACTCTCCTTTTCCATTCTCAATTGTTTCCCATACACCGGAAGCAATAACATCATCAACATATTGCATTAACAGTTCTTTTGCCCCTGGCGAAAAATCTCTCATCATATTTTTCTCTCCCATTCAATTTCATTTTTTACAAGTTGTCCCAGGTTTCAATTGATAAGTTATAATCCTCATCTGGGAATTTTATATTTTCCAATTCCTTTCCTGTTTCCATATCAGTTACGATAATCTGTAATGACCAGTCTTTGGTTCCATTCAGCACCTGATATATTTCTGAATCATATGTTAATGTCATAAGTAAACCAGAATGTATCGTGGCGATATTTTGATGGTTTAATATTTCTTTTGACACTTCCATATATAGTGTTTTACAATCATCACTAATATTAAAACGATATAACTCTTCATCCTGACTTTGCTCTATTACCCTTTTCATATCTTTTTCCGTCAATTCCAACCAATTTTTTCTCTGCTGTTCTGTTACCTCTGCAACCAGTCCCTCTTCTTTACTTTCATATCCATATTGGCAATATCCGGATTCTCTCATCTCAGCAATATACGACCTTTTATCCGTAAAAATAACTGGAATGATATACCTTTGTAGTCCTGTATTGTCATAATCTTTATAATAATTTCTTGTCAAATCATAGTCTTCATTTATCTTTTTTATTTCTACTCCGAACGGATTCTCATCCGCACTTAATACTACTGTCTCCGGTTCTTCCCCGACCTCTGGCTGTTCCAATGCTGTCTGCTCTCTTTTATACTGCATCAGTGCTGCAGCTATTCCGATTACAAATAATGCTATAATAATTACCCCTGCCACATTCCTTTTCTTCATGTTTAAGCTCCTCTTTTATCAGGAGAACTGCCTGTTTTTTACAGGCAATCCTCCCAACTTATTTTTGCAATTATCCTCTAACTGCTGCTGCACCCTGTGCATCATCATCCTGTCTGTTCTGCATGTAACTCTGGATGAAATCAGAAATGCTCTGGATAGCATCTCTTGCATTTTCAAGTGCCGGTTTGTACTCATCTTCGAATCTTTCGATAAATGCATCTGCTGTCTGGTTAGTCCAGCCACCCTGTAATTCCCCATTCATCTTTACCAAAGCCTGAATTACCTCATCCAGTGCTTCTGCCTGATTCGCATAAACACTAACTCCTGATGTAAGTACCTCATAATCCACTTTGTTTACTGCCATTTTTCTTTTCCTCCTTAAATTTTTTATGGTTAACTGCTTTGCAGTATCCATCAACTTAGTTTTACGGTTTTTAATTTTGTCAGTTCATTCTCACAAATATAGAATGCATCACATGGTTCAATTGGTTTTGCGTATTTCTTTGCCACACTGATTGAAATATCACACATTTTAATATTCGCTGCATCTTCAAATATAAGATATCTTCGATTATCTTTCACTACTTTTAACAGCTCCGGTGCATTAAATGCAATATTGGCATTTTCTACATTTGTCATCAAAATAAATATTTTCATGGTGCGGTATTTTCCTAACCAGCTTCTGATAGCGGCAATTTCCTGCTTATTTCCGCTTATATCTGCAATGGCATCTGCACTCTCAATGATAAGTACAATCCATGGCTCATCCTCCAGTACATCAAGTTGTCCTTCCGAGAACTGCTCATAGCGCATCTGTACTCTCTGATCAATCTCATCAATTACTGTCTGCAATGTTTCTGATGTATTCACATACAGTGCCGTCTTAGGGTGAAACTCATACTCACCCCATTTACGTGTCATATCATCTAAGATATATAATTCTGCCTCGCCAAAGCCATTTTGTAATACAGACTCTATAAAATATTTTGCAAAAATGTCCTTGCCCTTTTCTTTTTTACCGGAAAGGGTCAACATTCCACCGGAAGTAAAATCGATTGCATCCGGTAATACCGTGTTATAATCCAACCCCAGTACCACACTGCCCTGCTTCTGATAGGATGGATATACCTTCTGTATATATTCGGCATTCAGTTCCTTTGGTATCTCCGGAATCACCCGTGCCTTCTGACCGGCATATTTTCCATTCTGCATTTCTACAAATTTCCGGATTTCCTGTACTCGTTCAAATTCTTTCTCTCCTTCAAAGGATAAGTACATCTGACATTCAAATATATTTTTATTTATCTGAACCAGACTGCGTCCCGGTATATCCGGAAGCTTCATTCTGCAGCCCTCAAACATCATTCCATATTCGGATGTCTCATTACAGAACAGCGTAATTCTTCCTTCAAAGTTATTTAAATAGCGATATCCTATGCCCGAAGTCTGTGCGTTTGCAACAACAAATGAAATTCCTACTGCAATACCATCTCTGCACAACGGAAGCAGATAATCCTGATCCTGAAGATACATTTCCTTTAAAGCGGTCAGATTATCTATGAAAACAATAATCTGCGGTAAATCTGTTTTTCCCGTTTCCTTATATGCAACAAAGGAGCTGACTCCTGCCTCTGCAAATCTCTCTTTTCTGTTCTTTACTTCTGTATTTAACAACTTAAAAAGATTTTTTAGCTTCTCATCATCGGAAACACATACCACACCACCGCAATGATTTAATTCTGCAAAATTCTTAAGAATCATCGAGCCAAAATCAATCATATACATATTTACTTCTGATGGTGCGTAATTACCTGCTATACTTCGAATAATGGTCTGCAATACATTGGTCTTTCCACATTGTGCTGAACCGATAATCATATAATTCTGTGATGTAACATTCAGATTCAACGCCTCCTGCAACTGTCTGTCCGGGTCGTCCAGCAGACCGACTGTCGCATAAATTTCCTCGGTATCTCTTCTTGCAGAATCTGTATAATACAGAATTTCCGGCAATGGCGGCATACAGATATCCGGCAGCTTTGTAATATGTTCTTTTTCACAATAAGCGGCAATATATTCTACAATTGCTTCTAACTGATTCTTATTATGTGCATCCTTCCGTTTCTCTTTTTTCTTCTGATATACCACTTTACGCATTCCGGCAAAATTAAGCTGACTGATTTGAAACTCTTTGCTTCCCTCTGTATCTTCCATCGTAGCCGGTGCCCCGCTATAGGCAGATTGAAACAATTCAAAAATTTCATTGTTTCCAACCTGAAGATATGCCCGTCCTGGCTCCTTAATCTCTGCTGCCAGCGGTGTCTTTAAAACCTCATTACTATCTTCTTTCGACTGCACTTTCAGGCACAGCTTGAATTTAGAGTTTGACCAAATCTGTCCGTCCACTACTCCACTCGGTTTCTGTGTTGCAAGAATCAGATGGACACCAAGACTTCGTCCGATTCGTGCCGCACTGATCAATTCCTTCATAAAATCCGGCTCTTCAGCCTTTAATTCTGCAAACTCATCCACGATTATTACAAGATGTGGTAAAGCAACGGTAACTCTCTTTTCTTTATACAGTTCTATGTATTTATCAATATGATTTACGCCTGCTTCTGCAAAGAGGTTCTGTCTTTTCATCAATTCTGCCTTGATGGATTTTAAGGAACGCTGTACCTCATTTCCATCAATATTGGTAATTGCGCCAATTAAATGAGGCAGGTCTCGGAACTGATTTACCATTCCACCACCTTTAAAATCAATTATGACGAAGCCAATTTCATAGGGATGAAAAATTGTTGCTGCCGACAAAATATAACTTTGTAAAATCTCACTCTTTCCGGAACCTGTTGTTCCTGCCACCAGACCATGCGGTCCATGAGCTTTCTCATGCAAATTAAGTGTAACGATTTCATCCTTGGCATTTACACCTAATGGGGCTGCCATAGATTTAAATATCTGTGACTCCTGCCAGCGCTGTGCCAGATTTAAATCTTCAACCGTAAATATATGCAGCAATTCATATAATGTAATATTTTTTCTAAGTGAATTCTCAAGGCTTATTTCTTCGCAATAAACCGGGGCAAGCTTTTCTACCACATCTGCTGCCTGCTTATCGGTTATGGTATGATATTCAAATTGTTTTATCTGATTTCCATCCTCTGCCTTGCAGATGACTCCTTCACTTTCTGAATGTAATTCTATAATTTCATCACAATGCAGCGGCAGTTCCTCTGCACTGTTTTCAAAAAATACAAAAGTCATTCCAAGCTCTGATGCCTGCTCGATGTAGCGGGATATTGGATGATTCTTTATGCCGAATTCATTTTCCACAAGTACAATTCCATAGTATGGAATTTCTTCTGTCTGCTCCCGATAAGTCAGTTCCCGGAACAGACTCTCAAAAATATTATTTTTACTTTCATTATCGAAAACAATATTTCTTATTCCACCGGCATTCATAAGATGTGGCAGGAAGCGTGCCCACTGATACCTTTTTTCATCATCCACCAGCATATAGAGCCGGACATCTCCATAGTAATGACGAACCGCAATATCTATTACGATATTCTTAAACATTCCATACAAAGCTTCTTTCGTGCCAACAATACCAATTGCATTAGAATCTTTCATATCTGAGCAAATCGGTGCTCCGTCAATATGTTCAAAAAGCTGATAGATTTTTTCAGGCATTTCCGTCAGCTCATCTCCAACCTCCAACCGCTCCTGTTTCTTATAGTCAATCGGACGGCTGGATGCAATGGTTCCCTGTCCCAGATATATATGTAAAAAGTCTTCATCCTCCCTGGTCTTTTCAAACAGCCTTCTGTCAAAATGCATTGCCGTATCTATATCCTGCTGCACATTACAATACATTTCATTTAAGCTATCCAGTTCTTCCTGTCTTTCTGTTGCTACTTCTAACTTTTTCTTTTCAATATAATTGGTATATTTACGAATACGTTCTGCGCATTCCCGTTTATATTGTTTTCTTCCTGAAACAAATCCCAGAATTGAAGTTACAATACCAAGTCCCATAGAACATATACTGAAAATAATATAAGAACCTCCGGAAGTATTCATAACTCCGCGAACAACAATCATCAGCGCCAGCATTGCCACTGTTGGCATTAATGTCAAAACAATATTATTCTCAGGTTTTTTCGGAATTGCCGGTGCATCTAGGATTTCAATCTTTTCATCGGATAACTGCTTTTTTATTCTGGTATTCCGATTAAACAGCGGATAATGGAAATTATTCGTATGTGTACTGACTTCCTTCATCTCACCATTTGCGACCTTCAGATTTTCCCTGTCAAAAAATATCTTTCTGTCCTTATAATAAAAATGAAATTCTGCAACGGAAAAGAAATCACTGTCTTTCAATTCTGTCTTGTTCATCAGCTTTCTGCCATTCAGATATACACCATATTCTGAAACAATCTCTTCCAATTGACACTGTGTACCATTTAAGGCAAGTCTTATCTTGCTGTCGCTGCTGAATTTGCTATTTAAAATAATATCCGCTGTCGCATCAGTCGCAATATCTATCGTTCCGGTAATTTCCAGATAATAGTTATAGTCCGGCACTCTGGCTTCAAAATCAATTAAAAAGCGTAATTCAAATGCTTCATTTCCCGTTGATGCATAACAGACAGAAAGCACATCCCCATGCCTTACCTCTGTTGACAGAAGCTTTCGCATATCACCCCTGCTAAAATAAACATCATCTGAGCACTCTAAGTTCCAGCTTTTTCCATTTTTTCTAAACTCCATTTCGATTCCGGTAAAAAACGCTTCCGGATTCAATCGAAATTCACAGGATGAACCTGTTCCCAATTTAACCCGGTCCATATCCGGCTGAATCTCAAATTCCTTATACACTGTTCTGTTGCTGATAATTACTTTGTATTGATATTCCATCTTTAGTCTCTCCGATAAATAATATGTGAACCGTTTCGAATTCCAAATTCTTTCAGTGTTTTATTTCCACGTAAAAATACAATTGGATTCTCTGCTGCCAGATAACAGTTAAAAATATCATCTGTATCAATTCCCAGATCATATGCTTCATTTAATGCAAGCACCAGATCATTTGCTGTGATTCCCAGTGGAATTTCCAAATCAACATGTATCTTTTTATCCTGACTAATAAATTCAACAACTGCCTTCTCGTCCATATTTCACTACCCCTAAATAAACATATAGGAAAGTTTTTTTATTCCTTCCAATGCTGCCAATTGTTCCGCTGAACCAAGCGGTGTTTCTGTCTCATATACCTTTTCCTTAACCGGAAACTGTGCCTGCAGTTCTGACTGCATATAACAATTCATCTCATCTCCACGATAGCGGTTCATGATAACCAGATACTTTTCATGATCCCGGAAATCGAGATTTTGCATAATATATTCCATTTTGCAGGTTGAAATTGCATCCTGCATGGTAATCAGCAATACTTTATCTGCTTCCTGAAGCAATTGCACTCTGTTTGCTTCATATCCTGCCTCAATATCCACAATAATAAAATCGTATTCTTTACTTTCCCTGGCTCCACGAATTAAATTCAGATATATATCGTATGATAAATTTCTGGCATCCAATGTTGATAAAAATGGCGGTATATAAGAAAATCCTTCTTTTCTGATAAAGGAACGGATATTCTGGTATATGTGTCCCGCATCTTCTTTTATTGCACGATATCCTTCATTCGGCATTCCGCTCTTATCACTCAGGTAAAAGAAAAATGCCTGTATTGCTTCTGTATTTACATATAAAATTCTTTTATGCTTCTTTGCCAGGCACTCCGCTAATCCGACGGAAAGACTTGTCTTTCCCGTTCCTCCGATTGCCGAATACAGCGCGATAATTGTAGTCTCTCTTTTTCCGGACTCTTTTCCTTCTAACCGCTCCTGACTCTTATAAGTCAGCTCATTGTATAACTCTTTGATGCCATAATACTTATAAACTCTTGATACCGATAATTCTTCGGTTCTGCCCTGTTCCTGATGTTCTGATAAAATAAACAGATTCTGAATATCCTGTCTTTGCAGCGCATTGGTATATAAATTTTCATTTACCGCTACAATTTCTGCTGTGACAGGATTTGAAAAAAACTGTTCAAAATATTCCGGGTCAGAAATTATCTCAAGCTCTGCTCTGTCTCCCAGTTCCACCAGAAACTTATTTTCTAATTCTGCCAGATATGCTGTATCCATATCTGCAATTACAATCAATGGTTTACTCATCTTTTTATCCTCGTGCCACAAATTCCAGATTTGCTATTCGAATTCTGCTTCCATCCTGAATTTCAAAAGGCTCTGTCATCGTAACTTTCTTTCCATCTAAAAATGTTCCATTTGAGCTTCCCAAATCCTGAATATAATAACTTCTATTTCGAACCAGAATCTTGCAGTGTACCCGGCTGACTGCCGGATTTCCGTTTATTTCACCATCTACTTTATCCCTGCTTTTACCCAGTACAAAATCCTTATCTGTTATATGAAAAACAAATCTACCATCTAAGGACTGAATGGTGAGCTGCTTTGGTGTTTCGGTATTTTCTATTACCGCCGGATTCTGTGTTGCTGCTTTTGGTATTGTAAGATTCGGCATTTCAAACTGTGCTTTCAGTTCATTCTCAAAAGTATTTTTATTCTTGGTCACTCCCGGAATCTGAATCGGCAAATAAATAATCTTTACTTCTTCTGTAGCCGGATCCACATAAATGTTATCCAGCCGGTTATCTACATAAGCAATATCCAAAAAACCTAAATTAATAATCTGCGTAAACGCATCCAGAATCCGTGCTATCATACGTTCCTTCACTTTCGGTGTTGCATTTGCAAGTACCGTTTCTGCTGTCACATATTCTTTCGTAAAATATACCAGTTTTATTTTTCCGTTATATTTCAACCGATGGCATTTTAACAGATATGTCTCTTCCAGATTCTGCATTACTTTATAGCCGATATCGTAGAATAATTCATTATTATCCAACAGGTACGCAATTCCCATTCCATGTTCTTCTTCTGTTACCTGTTTTCCTAAAAATTCTTTCACTTTATTCTTTCTTGCCTTTCCTAATCTTCTAACTTAAATTCAAATTCTTCATCTGCAAGCCGTATGATATCTCCGTCACACAGTTCCACTTCGCAATCCGGTTCTAACATTTCTCCTTTTAAGAAGCTGTGATTTGTAGACCTCTGATCTACTATTACAAAGTTTCCATTTTGTTTATAGATAACTGCATGTTTCCGGCTGATTGCTTTATTGTCACTCAATACCAAGTCATTCTCTGCTGACTTTCCAATGGAAAATATCGTTCCGGGAATCGAAAAATATTCTCCCGTTTTCAGCCGGATAATTCCTGCCGCTATACTTCCTTCATCTAAGAGAACCGTTCCATCCTCCTCATCTAAAAGTGTGGTTCCATCTTCTTCTGTTAAAACTGTAGTTTCCGGTTCATAAGCAGGTTCTATTTGTGCAGAAGGCGCATAATGCTGCCTATTTGCAAGCTGTGAACTTGCAATAAATCCGCTTTTCCCACTCTCTGTCCGCTTTATCTCCTGATATATCTGCGGATATCTTTTTAATATATACTGCTCAATATCTTCTATCCGATAATTTGCAGTATCGGCAATAAAGTCTAAAAATGCTCTGGATTCCTTTCCCAGTTCCAGGTCATCTGATTTTATTTCTTTCACCATTTTTTCCAGAAAATTATATACATTAATGTTGCTCTCTCTGCTTAATAATGGCTCATATAGGAAAAACAGTTCTCCTGTTGTTTCTTTTACAAAAATAATTTCTGTATCCAGGACAAGATTAGGCAGATAAAATTTATATAATTCTATCTTCTTTATCATTTCTACAACCTGGGCAACAATACTGTAAAAACGATGAACATTTAATCCTTTTCTGATATAGCGGCTCAATGAAACAGACTGTGGCGCAGTATATATAATTCGATGCTTTCCCTCCATTGCAGGACGGAATAGCCCCGGTAATAAATTCTCCTGAAAAACCGCCAGTTCTCTTTCATTTACCGGAAGCTTTTTCATGCTCTTTTGTGTTATTTTTATCAAATTCTTGTGTGCTGAAATGCTATACTTTGCCACTATCTATCCCTCTATTCTGTTTCATTTTTTACGTTTAATATGAACTGTCCGCTTTCTGCGAAGTCCTGCAAATACTCCGGTTCCAACACCAACAACGGCAACTCCGCATACAATAGCGATAACCGCCGGTGTATTATTCAATAACCTTATCAGGGAATTGGTTGATACCAGCAAATCGGCTATCTCACAGTCCACCTCATTGCCTGCTGCATCCTTTGCACTTATGGCTACTGTCTGCCGCTTATCGGATTCCGGAATCGAAAAACTAATATCATCCCCATCCTGTGTATAGGAAAGTGTCTGTCCGTTTAATATAACCTTAATATCCTGCAATACCAGATTATCGATAACCGATACTGTTGCTTCATAATTCTGCGTATTGTAACTCTGTCCCTCTTCTATATTAATTGGCACAATCACCGGTGCTGTTCCATCCACGCCAAATCCAATCTCTGCCTGCTTGGATTCATTAATATTCTCGTTGATATTACCGGCATTATCCTCTGAGTAAACCGTAACCAGGTAGGAACCGTCTCCCTGAAAAACTGATTTGTCTATTTTATAGGTATACTGGCTCCAGCTTCCGTTTCCACCCACTGAAGTAATGGTATAATCCGCTCCTTCTTCCAGATTTTTCGGCTCTCCATTTGCAGAAACCATAATTTTAATGGTATCCATGGAAAGACTGTCCACATTTGTCTCTGTCAGCACAATATCGATTGGTTCCTTAATATAAGTACCTTCTATTTCTTTCAAAGAATCATCCAATACATAAACCGAGCCAAATCTGTTTACCGAAAATGTAATACTCTGTTCTGTCTCATTTCCTGCAAAATCAGTCTCTCTTGCGGTCAACGTATAAATATCGTCTACATCCTGTTCATGTGCAAAATCAGAGAAAGTAAAGGTCTGTCCATTTTCTGTCTGAGCAAAGGTGCCATCATAATGAACAATTCCATGATTTGCACCTGATAATTCTATGGTTGCAGCGCCTTCATTATAATTTGTATCTGAAAATTGAACGACCGGCATAACTACGTCATTATTCGCAGAATCATTTTCGATACCGGAGATTTCAATTACAGGCTCTGTCTTATCAATGACAAACTCTGATGTACTGCTTTGAACCGCTGCATTTCCGGCTTCATCCATTGCATCAACTGTAAATGCGTAATTTCCATCTACTGCAAAGGATATGGTTGCCATATGCACATCACCATCCGTTGTCCAACCGGACAATGCCGGGAAAACTGTTGTCTGTCCATTATCGGCAGCTGTTCCATGCACTTCAATTCGTCCTGCATCAAAATTATGCTCCGTTACTTTAATCGTAGCCGTTCTATCCTGTGCATAATAATTTCCATTGGCTGCCTGCCCATCCATTGTCACTTCAATTACAGGATTCGTCCGGTCAATGGTAAATGTCTGCTCCGGGAAAGTTGTTGCATTATTTCCTGCCCGGTCCCTGCCACTCATCGAAAATCTGTAATCATCATCTGCTGCAAATGTTACCGTTGCCATATGCACACTGTTATCCGGATTTCCTTCCTCTGTATATTCTGTCCACCCTGAAATTTGTGCCTCTGCGCCATGGGTGCTTATAAGATTCCATGTAATATCATTCTCATCAAAATTTCTTTCTCTCACGGTAACTGTTGCAACTCTTACATCCTTATATACCGATGTATATATGCTGTCCGGTGCAATATCATTGTAGGATATACTTATCTCCGGAGCTGTTTTATCAATACTTATAGTTACTGCTTTTTCCGTCACATTTCCCGCACAGTCTGTCACCTTTACATTTACAACAATATCATTGCTGTTATGAAATACCGGAATCTGTCCGCTCACACCTGTAATTAGATTTCTGTCTGCTGATGTAATCTTCCATGCTTCATCCGATATTGCTCCGTTATTATCAACTGTCACTATGCCATTTCTGTTGTTTCCTGTATCATATGATGCATTTACTGACCATTCTATGGATCGAATTCCAGCATAAGGATCTTCTATACTTACTGCAACTGATGTATCAGATGCATACAATGGATTCCCTTTTCCATCTGTTGTATCTGTCTTCTCCGGCTCTATTACTACATTACGATTGCTTTCATGTGCTTCCGACCGTTCCAGTAAAATACCCACTGATTTATAATAATCCAAAGACACATTTCCCACATTGTCCGTTGCCTTTAAATAAATGTATCCCTTAAATTCAGCCTGAATTGGAATTCTGATAACAGCATCTTCTCCGGGTCTTTTTCTGCATTCTACCGTTACTTCTTTCTCTTCCGTTCCATCCGCATCTGTCAGATGATATGAAATACTTTGGATTCCTGCACCGGTATTTCCATCACTTACTGTTATTTCCGCAGTAACATCTGTATTGGCATAATATCCATAATTTCCGGTATCACTTACTGTTTCCTTTGATGCACCAATCACCTGAAAATCCGTAACAACCGGTACTTGATTTTCTTTATGCACATGAATTGTTTTCGTATAGACATCTTTCTCATCTACATTTGCGGTTACCGCAATTTTAATTTCATAATCACCATCTCCAACGGCAGAAACCTGTGACGTGGAAATTACAAATGTATCCTTTGTTGTCATTTCCTGCTGAACATCTTTATAGATTCTGTTGGCATCTGTTAAGCTTTTTCCATTCTTGTCTTCTGTCAATGACGTTCCATTGATGGTAACATTTACTGAATTCAATCCTGATTTTTTCTGTTCTATCGAAAAATTTATGGTTTCATCCTGCTTCTCGTAATATGTAGTAACTCCTTCCATATTGGTATCCACATAAAAATGCGCAAGGTCTGCCTTTATTTCCGGCACTGTAATATCATGCACAATCTTCGCACCATTTGCGAAGCTGCCATAATTTTCCGGTGCCATTGTATTTCCAACCTTATCCGTTGCAGATGCTGTTATCTTATTTTCTGCCGTATCGGAAAGTGTTATTGTAAATGTGGCACTGTTACTGCTGTCCACATTCTTAGTTGCTTTTGCTACGCCATCCTGATATATGGTAATCGATTTTACGCCGGACTGTTCATCCGCTGTCTTTACTGTAAATGTGACTTTTGCATCTCTCGTATAATATACATTTCTCTTTTCAATCAATGACGGTGCCTGAATGTCTGTAATAACAGGTGCACTTTTGTCCACCTGATATCCTCTAATTACCGGCCCGTCCACATTTACATTGGATGCCTTATCTACACCATAGAGATAAACCTCCGTATCTTCCTGCGGCACCACATCTATCTGAATGGAAAATGTTCCATCCTCTGTTACGGCTGCCACATGTTCTTCCTCTGCCAGTATTTTATCTTCTGTCAGTGGTTCTGTTGACCATACCACCCGGTCTGCTCCCGAAAGATAATTGGAGCCTTCCGTTCCTGCATCTGTTACATTTCCGGTAATAACAATATTATCTTCCTTGCCTGTAATCCATGTTTTATATCCGTTCTCTACTGCTTTTCCATTCTCTGTAACAGTTACTGTCGGTGGAACTGTATCAAAAATAAATGTAACCGGTTTCTTTAGTTCATAGCCTATCTGGTTGGCGAAAATATTCCACGGACTCTCCAATTCCCAGATATTGTTTATAGTCTTTTCTGAATCCAGTATCTTATTCTGCTCATAATCTCTTACCCAGAAAGCTCCCAAAACTGACTTCTTCTCGTTATTAAAAGAAATTGATTTTCCGCTTTTGCTTTTTATCGTAACTGTCTGTCCTTTTGAGATGCTGTAGGTTATCCCATCCTCTGATACTTCTCTGGTATTTTCATCCTGCGCATTAGAAAAGACAATCTCTATATCATCCGGGAATTGCGCTTCCTGTTCCACTTCTGCCTGTTCAAAACTTACTGTCAGTGCTGCATCCTCTTTTAATGCCGGAAGTGATACTTTTCCTACTGTATCCTCATCCTGTAAAATCGTCAGTTCACCGTCATTCCAGGTTGCTGATTTTATAATATATCCTGGTTTTGGAATAATTTTTACATTTTCAAAGGTGTCTCCATATTTGCAGTCTATTTCTTCTGATTTGTTATAAGCTGTATTACCAATCTGAATTCCGCCACCTTCTGAAAGTTCCAACTTTATTTTCACTTTCTTAAGTGCAAAAGAAATCTGCTCGGAATAAGATAATTTTTCCGTGGTGCAGGAAAATGTTTTATAATAAATATCTTTTTCTTCATCATAGGTATAATCATCCGGTTTCTGGTTATTTTGAAATTCATATCCGGCATCTCTGTCCGGTTTAACCTCTATGCGGTAATCATTTTCTGCATTTACATTATATTTTTTTACACCCTGTGCCGACTCAGATGGTGTACATTCTTCTTCCCCATCCTCTTTGATTTTATATACGGTTACGCTTCCACCGGAAAAATCACTCTTTCCATCCGTAACTATATTCAAAGTCATTTCCCCTGTTGTTTTCTGTGCTTCTGCTTTAAATCTGAAAAAATTATTATCTTCCGTGCAGGAAAAAGCATACTGATATCCTTCCCCTTTTTCTTCGAAATCATTTTCTTCATCTAAAACAATTTTATAATCTTCCTTCGGCTGTACCTCAATCAAATAATCCTTTCCAGCTTCCAGTTCATCGGTATAAAAAATCTTTGTATCCTTCTCTGTATCACTGTTCTGTGTATCTTCCTCTAACTCTTCCCATGGCAGTTCAACATTCTCTGTGCCATCCTTAGATACTTCCCTTACTGTAATTTCAGCCCCATCTGCATTTATAATCTCACCTACAATTGCATACTCTGTCGGTTCTTCCACTGCTGCTCTTGCATCTCCCACCGGTACTACACTCAATGTGACTACAACCGCAAGTGTCAATGCTAATATCTGCTTCCATTTCTTCATAAGTCTTCCCTCTTTCATTCTCTTTCCTATAAGTTTTTCATTTACTTATATTGTCTCATTCGTATGAATTTCCATAACATCCTCTAACAAAATCAGTCCATCATTCTCCGATATATTCTGTTCTTCGTTACTCAGCAATACTGTACCTTCTTCCAACAGAGTTGTCTCATCTTCCAGTACTGTTGTTTTCTCATCCTCTGCTGCCGGAATTGTTCTAGATACCGCTTCCTCTTTTACCGGATATTCATTTTTTATCGGCACTCTTCTTCTGTTTGCTTCCTTCCGATTCTGCTCACGAATTTCTTTCATCTGCTTTGCTGCTGTTTTTCCACTTACTTCACCATGCAGAGAAATAATGTCAAAACTGAAAAACAAAATAATTGCAATCAGTAAAAAAATCGCTGCCAGTCCAAATCCTATCCATGAAATAATCTGATATATCATTGTATTCATGCTCCTATTGTTCACTATATGCATTTTTTATTGCATCCTGCGCCGCATCTTTACGTTCTAATATCTGCTGCTTGATTTCATCGGTCTTATCCGTTGTTGTATCCACGGCATCGGTTCTGTCAAGGACATCCTGATAAAACGCTTGTATCCGGCTCTCTTCGATTCCATCTGATTTAAACTTTCTGGCATAATTTTCGATTGAATTCAAACACAGTTTGTATACTTCAAGATTTACAATCTCGCTGTCTTCACCATCTACAATCTCCAGTAAATCTTCCAAATTCTGAAAGTACGGTGCATAGGTTCCCTTATCTGATGCTTCCTCAACATTCAATGTCACATCTCCTGTAAACTGACCGATTTCTTTATATACCTGTGTAATCAGATGATAATCCGATTCTTCGCTTCCATAATCATACGCATCTGAAAACCATTGAACAGAGCTCTTTATTCTTGTTATCTGGTTATCACTGGTATCTGTTTTCCCATAATCATAGTAATACCAGTACAATCTTCCTATTTCATAGGCTAAATCTGCATAATCATCCTGTTCCCGAAGTCCGCTCAAATTATTATTGATTTTCTTTTTAAATTCATTCTCTTCTTCTACCGTAAAAACCGCATCATCTTTAAACGCAGCAATAAGACCTAAATAGGCCTTTGTATCTGTCGGTTTGATATCAACCGCTTCTAAATATATTTCTATTTTTTCTTCATCTGTTGCTGATTTTTCTGCCTGTAACAGCAAATTATCGTAATCATTATTTTTTACATGTCTTTGTAGAAGCTGCCCGGAAATGCCAATTCCCAGACTCACTACTGCAGCCAGCAGCATTCCATAGAATGTATATAACTTTTTCTTCTGCTTCTTCTGATATGTCTCATCCGCTTCCTCATAATGCAAAATTGCATATAGAAGTTCTGCACATGACTGATATCTTTCTTCCGGGTTAATTCTGGTACATTTTAAAATAATACTTTCCAGTCCTGATGACAGATTCGGATTCCAATAACGAATCGGATAAATCTCATAAGGCGGCTCACAGGGATTCTTTCCGGTCACCAGATGATACAATGTCACTCCCAGACAATAAATGTCGGTTCTCTGGTCTGTCTGTCCCTTTCCTCCGAACTGCTCCGGAGCTGCATATCCTTTTGTTCCAAGGCTGACGGTATCCTCCAGATTGTGTTCCTTATATTCTCTTGCAATCCCAAAATCAATCAGCTTTATATTTCCGTTTGGCTGCAGCATGATATTTGCCGGTTTCATGTCTCTATATATAATTGGCGGATTCTGCATATGTAAGTAATCCAATACTCCGCACAATTCTTCTGCCCACTCAATTACAGTTTCCTGTGGCTGAGCACCATCTCTCTCCAGCACCTTATTCAGTGGTTCACCTTCTATATAGTCCATTACAACATAGATAACATCCTCTTTATCTATGATATCTACAATTCTAGGCAGACAGGGATGATCCAGTTTTTTCATCATATTAGCTTCCGCAATGGCTGACTGTACGACTACTTCATTATTCTTATCCCGTGCTCGTTTTTTAATTTCTTTTACCGCCCATTGCTTATTCAGATTCTTATCCATTGCAAGATAAACCTCTGACATACCGCCTTTTCCAATCAGCTTTAATATTTCATACTTCCCCTCAATCAATGTACCTATTATTGCCACAATAATTTTTCCTCTTTAATCTTCTGTACTTTTACCTATATAAATAACCGTGATATTATCCGTTTCTCCACGCTTCATATTTAATTGAATTAACTGATGAAGTTTTTCTTCTATCTGACCTTTAGAATTCCATTTCGAATTACTCAGTGCCTGATATATTTCTAGTTCCGTTATCTTATGCCAAAAACCATCTGAGCATAATAAGAAGCTGCTTTCATTTTCCACTTTGCCTTCCACAAAATCCGGCTTCACATTTTGCGATGCTCCGATACACTGTAACAGCACATTTCTCCGTGGGTCTGTTAATGCTTCCTCTTCTGTCATGTTTCCTCGTTTTATCTCTCTTGCCACAAAGGACTGATCCTCTGTCAGCTGCACAAGTGCCGAATCTATTCTGTATGTCCGGGAATCTCCCACCTGCGCAATTATATACTGTTTATAATCAATTAACAGAATTACGGTCAGGGTTGTCCCCAATTCTACCTCATGTTTTTTCCCGTAATTCCATATTTTTCCATTCAAATTTACAATCAGATTTTCCCACTGTTCTTTTATCAAAGATACCTTCCCGTCTGTATATGGCAATGTTTTCATAAACCAGTCAGAAAACCCCTGCACTACAGTTGCACTGGCAAGTTCTCCCTTGCTTAAGCCTCCCATGCCATCACACAGCACTGCCATGCAGACTGTCTTATCCTTTACCACTGCTATCTTCACGCATAAGCTGTCCTGATTGACCTTTTTCTTCGTTCCAATATCAGTTCCGTAAGCTGTAATATATGTATTCATCCTTCAGTCCTTCCAGAAACAGACAAATAAATACTTTCTCTCATTGTCCTATATTAAATTGTTTTATAAATTGTTTGGGATATCTGCCGGAGAATTCCGACATATATGAACTTTCTTACTCTAAAATAAGATAAATATTATTTTCATAGCTCATACTCCCGCTGTTTCTTCAACAACCACTTAATAGCTTAATCATTTTACCTTTTTCTGTCAATAAGCATTTTGTATAAAACATCTCATCATATTTGTATAATTTTCACAAAAGCGAATTATATAACTTTTACATTTCATTATGTACTTCCGGAAATATATGCTATAATGGACGCATATTTGATTCATTTACTAAGGAGAGGTATTTTACAATGAAAGAAAAATTTAAAAATCTGTCAGCACCCGTTGGAATTGTGCTGTCTATTGTAGCGGTTATTCTTTTTACCGGGTTATTGTTGGGACTTGGCTTTGTTTTAGGAAAAATTCCGGGATTAAATGAACAAAACGACTACCTGCTTCAGGCAATCGCAGAATTTATCATTCTGATTGTTTTCCTGATTATAACCTTTGTGATTGGTTATACCCGCATCTTTACGGAAAATGTTGCCGGCTGGCTCAGAAGTTTATATACCGGCGGTTTCTTTGTGGTTTACTGTCTGTTCAGCCTTATTGCACAGATTTATCTTTGCAGTATGTCAAAAGCGGGAAATGTAAGACCTGCTTTGGAAATTATATTCTATATAGTTGCTATTTTTCTGGTTGGACTGGTAGAAGAACTGGTCTTCCGAGGTGTCATTTTTAATCTGTTACTGAACAGTTTTCCAAAAACAAGAAAAGGCATTACCGGTGCCATTGTTTTAGGCGGCGTCCTCTTTGGTCTGATGCATTTTGTAAATATCCTTTCCGGAGTGAAATTTACAAGTGCCCTGATTCAGGTTATCTCCGCTGCTCTGATGGGTATTTTATTCTGTACGATATATGCATCTACCCGCAATTTCTGGATGCTTGTCATTTTCCATGCCCTTGTTGATTTTGCCAGCCTGCTTTCCACCGGAATTTTCGATGCCGGAAATATTGTGTCCCAGATCAATACTTTCTCCGCAATTAATTCCCTGTCATTTATCATGCTGGCGATTCCGATGTTTGTTATGCTGCGTAAATCCAGACGCATCCGCTTAGAGATGCTCTACAACAACGTTCCGATTTATGATGATGAACACGAAGCTAAGATGCTTTCCATTGTATCTCTTGTTCTTGGCATTATCAGTCTGGTACTTTCCTGCATCGGCTATCTGATTGGGCTTGGTATTGTGGGCATTTTTGCAGCAATTCTTTCCAAGAAAGCCAAGCCTTATAACAACTCTATGGCTACTGCCGGAATGATTACTTCCATCATAGGAATTATCCTTTCTGCCATTGCTGTGGTTCTTCTCAGCGTGGTCTATTCCAGTGATATGATGACGCAGTTTATGTAAAAGTTCAACATGAAAAGGGGCTGTAAAATAAGTCCCTAATTAAGAAACGCCAACTCCGGCAAATGTCG